>PVMK01135750.1_pt1 | contig 26819 bp, 25 predicted proteins | sample 1853481 | NCBI WGS metagenome assembly PVMK01 (sample SAMN08533507, study PRJNA380276) | Marine sediment metagenome, whole genome shotgun sequencing project. | reverse complement strand
CGACTTCAGATATTGTTGCCAATGATGTAACAGGGCTATCACTTCTAAAAGCATTGGGGACCGAGGACAGGATACAGGATATAAGTGTATGGGAACATCCACAGATAAAAAGAGCAGCAGAGCTGGGACTGGGTATTAAAAGAGGCGGCGGCCTCAAACTCAAATATTCCGGGATAGATGACATAAAGGCTATAGTTTCAGGTATCTCTGATCATCCCTTAGAAATGCTATTTGGCTGGTAGTAGACTTAAATGTGTTTTTTAACTGATATCCTAAATTATTTACCTGACATCCTTATACAGTTTCGCCAGATAATGGGGAGAGATACCTATCTGGTATAGTCTCTTGATGATGATCCACTGAAGGCGAGTCCTTATAAATCCATTTTTTATAAACCTGCGGGGAGAAACAATAAGTTTTGGGTCAAGTATCCTTACTGCCCTGAACCGGTCACGCATCCTTTTACAGAAATCATAATCTTCCATTATGGGTATGAGTTTAAAACCGCCTAATTTGTCAAATATTTCCCTTTTGCAAAAAATACCATTATCCCCAAAAAAAATGAGGTTTCTCTGGTTATCATTTGTAATGATCCTGAAGTTTAAGATCCTTCCCATTGTCTTTATCTTTTTATTATACTGGGAAAAAACATTAGAGAAGCCTCCTCCATCAGACTTTTCAGTATATATTTTTGACTCTATGGCCTCGAGGGCACCTTCCGGGATGATTGTATCTGCTTGGACAAAGAAGAGGATATCACCTGAGGCCTTTTTGGCCCCATTGTTTAGCTGGGACGCTCTTCCCTTATCTGATTTTACTATACGGGCATAATTTTTGGCGATTTTAACGGTTCCATCCCGGCTGCCGCCATCACTTACGATTATTTCATGCCGGGTATTGCCGGTATGGAGGATAAGATTTTGAAGGTGGCCCCAATTGCAGTTTCCTCATTCAATGTCGGTATTATGATCGATATCATTATTTTCCCCGGAGATACCTCGTAAACGATTTTTTTATGATCTCTGAGAAGGTAGGATAAGGGTATACCGTCCTGACAAACTCTTGTATGGTGATTCCTTGCTGCATTGCCATGGTAAGTGTCTGGAATTTATCTCCTGCATGTGCGCAAATGGCATGTGCACCAATAATAGTATCATTTTTATCAAGTATGATCTTAAGGAAACCCCTGGTCTGGCTTTCAGTTATGAACCGGCCGAGGGTGGCATCAGTATGCAGGACGTGATATCACCAAATTTTTCCCTGGCTTCTCTCTCAGTCAAAGCCGACATGAGCGATCTCCGGATCAGTAAAGGTTACCCAGGGCATGATGGCACGGGAAGTCGTAATTTTTTCCTTTTTCAATATATTATTTATTGCAATTTCTGCATAAAAGGAAGCTGCGTGGGTAAAAAGATATTTTCCAATCGCATCCCCGCAGGCATAGATATTCTCCGTTGTAGTCTTTAACTCATCGCTGACAATAATTCCTTTTTTATTATATTCAACACCGGCATTTTCAAGTTTGAGTTCTGAAATATTGGGTTTTCTGCCAATGGCTACCAGGACCGCATCCACGGTTAATCCACCTTTTGATCCGTTTTTATCATATTTAATATTGATCCGGGAACCGTCTTTTTTTCGAAGTGGTTTATCCCGACATTATCCAGAAAATTTAGTCCTTCACTTACAAGGATATCCTTCATCGCAAGAGCGATCTCATCGTCTTCCTTTTGAAGTATCCTGCCCGAGCGTGTTGCTATGTATACCTCTGAGCCTAACCGTGACAATGCCTGTCCGAGCTCGATACCTATCGGGCCCGCACCCATTATGAGTGTCTTCTGGGGTAATTTATCCTGGTCCCAGAAATTAGTATTTGTGAGATATGGGATGTCTTGAAGTGTCTCAATAGGGGGGACAACAGGCAGGGAGCCGGTACAGATAATAAAATATTTTGAAGAGATCTCTTCACCATCAATAGACAGGATATTCTTTGAAATAAAATAGCTCTTGCCGGGATAAACATCGATACCCATTTTTCTATAGGTTTCCTCATTTTCAGATTTAGCCATTGAATCTATTACATTCCTTACATGCCCCATTATTTTTCCCAGATCAGGTTTACCTGCATTAGCTGCCGGAAGCCCCACACCTGAAGCATTATTTGAATCATAAAAAAGATTTGCAGAATGCAGGAAAGTCTTACTCGGGATACATCCGGAATTTAAACACTCACCGCCGATAATATTGCTTTCTATTAGGGACGTTTTTGCACCCAGGCGGTTTGCTGTTGTGGCAGCTACAAGTCCTGCCGAACCTGCACCTATAATGCAGACATCATATTCTTTCATATTGATCTTTCCAAAATTTGATTTTTATTGATTAATTATATCACCGTTTAACAATTTATCTTCCATTTTACATTAAGAAAACTGCAATCTTATTTTGCTGATGTATTTGATACTTATGATATAATACAAAATTGATTATGTGTAAAAGCATTTAAAACTGTGAGGATTTAACTGGCTGGTTATAATAAAAACATTCTGGTATTCTCATTTTTCTGGGTTCTTATAATCGGTTCCGCAGCATATCTTATCGGCCCACTGATTCCGATAATCTCAAAAGAGTTAAGGGTTGGGCTTGATGTAATAGGGATTGCAGTAGCTCTTAGCGTTATTTCAAAATTTATTGCTACAATTACAACCGGTAATCTTATTGAAATATTCGGATATAAGTCTGTATATTTTATCGGGATAATTTTTAGTTTTATTGGAATAACCGGAATATATTTTTCATATTCATTTACAGTGTTCCTGGTTGCTTTTTTTACAATGGCACTTGGGATCGGAATTGCACATGTAGCCACATTATCCCTCATCGGTAATTATTATTTTAAAGATAAGACAAATTATTTGATCAAACTGGCACTTGGCAATGGAATTGCTGTCATTGTAGCGCCGCTGCTGGCAAGTCTTATACTATTTTTAGATCTTGAGTGGAGAAATATTTATATATACCTGCTAATTCCGCAGTTAATTATTTTTATCCTGCTATTCTTCCTTAAAATACCGGTGGCTGTAAATAAAAATGAAAGTGTAAGATCTTTATTTGGTGTGACAAAAAAAATACTTGTCAATCCATATTTTATAATCTGCGCAGTAATACTTATTCTATATTCAACGGTCAAGGATACTTTTTTCACATGGTTCACATCTTATTTTACTTTTCAAAATATAGAGGTCAGTATGAGTTCATTGATCCTGGCTGGTTTCGGGATCACAACATTTGCAGGAATGATCATAAAGAATGTACTGATCAGAAGATTTAAGGAAAGAAGAGTCTTGCTCTATGGGGTCATTATTTCTTTTATTTCCATTATTGGAATAATATTTGTGGATAATTTAATAATAAAGATCATCATGATATTTCTATTCGGCTTTGGACTTGCTGCGACCTTTACAATTACTTTTTCATTGGGTATTGAGGTAAGCAAGAAATATGCCGGTTCAGTTTCGGGACTCCTGATGGCTTGTGCCTATCCGGGAGTTATTATTTTTCAATATTTGAGTGGGTACCTTTTAGAGAATCTTTCCAAAAACAGTGTCCTGGTCATTGATGCTGTGTTGATCTTTCTCCTATTGATATCTGTGGTGATGTTGAATTATAGAAAAGCTTATAGTGGTCTGGACCGATAAGCGGAGAAGTGCTTGATTGACCTTTAAATCACCCTGTCTTCTTTTCTTGCTTTAGCATCAAGGCTCAACCCGATTGCAACACCTATAGCCAGGCCTATTGGAATACCAAGGGCAATATTTCCCAGTGGAATTCCGATCGGGAGGCCGATACCTACACCAAGCGGAAGCCAGAGTGCAAGATTTTGACCCTCAGAGATCAGGTGGTGCTTTTCCTTAAGATGTTTGGCTATATTTTCAATAGCATCAAAATAGTTCTTTTGTTCTTCCCTGGAAGAGTGGACCAGATTGTCAAGACTCCCGATGATGATCTCCATTTCTCTTTTCATGTTCTGGCAGTCTACACAATCCGGGAAAAAATCATTAAGTCTTCTCGAGATCCTGATCAGCAGGTCTACTTTAAATACCTTATATTCCCTGAGACTAAAATTCTGCTTTTGCCTGTCGATCTCTCCGGTGATATTAGCAAACCAACCATTATGGTCCTGCATTTTAATCTCCTTAAGTCTTAATAGAAGTTTCTCTATTTTATCACTTTTTAAAAAAACTTCTTGGATAGATCTTCCGGAAACTATTGATTGCTGCAGGCAGTATGTCCGGATGCTTGACTTTTGATTTGTGTTTGGCTGATAGCATAATTTATTTTATATAACTTCTGTAATAGACAGTGCTATAATTATAATAACATCTCAGACATATTTCTACAGAGTGAGGTGTAAAAAGCATCGGTATCTGTGAGACTTTTATTTCAGTACTTAGCAAATAATATATAAAGTAAAAAAGAAAAATGGAATCTCTTAATTCAACCGAAAGAATAATCAATACTTTTGAAGGGAAAGAATTGGATAGGCTGCCAATTTTTGACATTATCCATAATATTGATTTTGTGGAGAGAGTTACCGGTCAGGAAGTTAATAAAAATAGTGCAGAGGACTTAATATGCAAGGCAGCTGCTGATACCCTGGATATGGTAAGGCATTTCAGGATACCGGATTTTACCGGGCAAAAAGTCAGCGAAGATGAGGATGGCTTTAAGTACAGGGAAGAGTGGTGGACAAAACAAATAACACATATACCCATAAAAACTCTTACTGAAGCAAGAGAAATGATGAAAAAGGATATAGAGAAAATTTATTCCTCTATAGAAAATAAAAAATTCTGTTTTCAGGCCTTTGAGCAGTTGAATCTTTTTAATGAATATTTTCTTGATCCTGAAGAGCTGAACATAGCATTTGAAAGGCTGGCAGGTAAATTGGGAGATACTGTTCTGATAGCACCTGAGAGCGTACCTGGCCTTTATACTGCTACTCATCGGTACAGTTATGAATGGGTGACTTATATGTATTATGATGACCATGATATATTCTCACAGTATTATGATGCATTGGTGGACCATGAACTATTCAGGATCGATTGTTTTGGACCCACTAAATTTACCAGGGTGGCTATGATATCAGAGGCTCTTGCATTCAATACTGGACTTATATGGCCGATGGAATTTATCAAGAGTGAGGTATATCCAAGGATAAAAAAGTGTATTGACAGGTGGAAGAAATATGGATATTTCGTGATACTTCATAGTGACGGCAAAAAATGGGAAGTATGTCAGGATTTAATTGATATGGGGGCAGATTCAATTAACCCATTTGAACCGCTGGCTGGTATGGATATAGCGAAATTCAGGAAATTGTATCCTGATACTGTTTGCGGTTCCATGGTAGACTGCCAGAGTTTACTTGCTTATGGGAATCCTGAGGAGATCAAAGCTGTTACCAGGAAGGCCATAGAAGACAGCGGGGGTGCAAAAACCCTTATTGGATCGACATCGGAGATACATCCGAGTATACCTGTAGAAAATGCACTGGCGATGTATGAAGTGGCAAAAGAATATTCGACCTAGTGAGTATCTATATATTTGCTGGGACTCTGGCCATAATAATCCTTAAATACCTTGCTGAAATGTAATGGATCATCATAGCCCACTAATTTTGCGACATCCTTTAATAAGGTCTCAGGATTTTTATTCAGGAGGAATTTTGCCTGTTCCATGCGCAGCCTGGTAATATATTTACTTGGAGAAATAGATTTTGCACTTTTAAAAAGGCTTGTTATGTATTTCTGGTTATATCCAAAAAGGTTATAGAATGTTTCATATGTCAGGTTTTTGTTATAGTTTTCAATAAGATACTGTTCCATTGTATCTACCAGTTTCTTTGCACCAGTATGTTCATCATGAAATTTATTATATAGTTTCTCAAATTCTATACATAGTCCATCAAACAGGTCATTATAGCTCACAGAGTTTATAAGCAGTTCTTCAGCTGTTACGATGTTTTCTGTATTACTAATCTTTAAATATTTACATGTACTGACCAGAATATAATCGAGTTCATTCAGTAATTTAATCTGCAAATATTCATTCTCCTGCCAGTATTTGACCAATTTTTCAATATCAGAGCAAAGTTGATCAAAACCTGAAAAGACCAGCAGCTCCAAACGGTTACGCTCTTTTTCAGAAATAAAAGTAATGTCGGTAATCAGGGGAGTTGAAGTATCTAAAATTTTACTGGAGCCAAATACAGAGTTTGTTAACATTATCTCATTGAGCTGGCGTGATTGTTCATGTAAATCTTCTGCTTTTTCAATTCTTTGAGAAACAGTAAGATTGATAAAGATCTTATCGGATATAAGATTCGAAAAGATCTTTTCCACAAGTAAAGGATCAATATTCGATACAGGTGAATGAAATAATACTGCGAAGACTCTCTCATTCGGGTACTTGCCCGGAAATGTTAAAACTTCAGCATCGAACTCTTTTGCACAATCAGTTATCCTGGTGAAATCATAATCACTCCAGTATTGGCATCCGGGGCTGAGCTCACCATATATTCGTTTTGTTAAAGAGCCTGCATGGGCAAAGAGAAGAAAGAGACTCCTGCAGGAAAGATCCGGTTCTTTTGTTATCTCATTGTGGAACAGTCCGAGATGCATTTGAATATAATTGCTTATATTAACAACTTCCTTAGTTTCAAGTTCAAGCTTTATTTCACTAAAATTGTCTATAAGCTTTTGATTGTCGATAGGTTTAAGCATGTAATCGCGAATTCCAAAGGTCATGGCAGTACGGGCATATTCGAAAATCACTATGACCTGATATTATTATAAATCTTGTATCAGCAATTTGGATTTGGTCCTTTTTATTAATTTAAGACCGTCAATATGTGGCATGCGGATATCTGTGATGACAACATCAGGTTTGTGATGCAGGATCTCCTTGACTCCATCCCGTCCATTATATGCGGTGGCCAAAACCTCAAATCCTTCACATAATGTATTGACGATTTCTTTTATCATTTCCAGTATTGGCGGTTCATCTTCGACAATAATAACTTTATATTTTTTCATCCAGAGGACCTCCGATTATGATTGTACGGTTATTTTTTCCGCTTATCTGAAAGTATTCTTTTCTTGAATAATAGATACTCAGCCTGAGAACCGTGTTAAAGAGCCCCACTCCTTCAGAGCGTATTTCATCAATTGAAATATTGTGATTGAACAGGCTTGATTTAGCCCTGTCAATTCTTTTTAGTAGATCTTTAACTTCTGCAGGACTGAATCCTTTTCCATTGTCAGATATTTTGACATACCAGTAGTCATCTTTGATATATCCTGATACCTCAACATTCCATACGGGATCGATATCTATGAAACCATGCTTAAAGCAGTTTTCCACAATAGGCTGGAGGATTAATTTCGGGACCTTTATGCTCCCCATGTCCTTGCCGTAATCAATGCTGTATTCCAAAAATTTCTGGTATCTCATCTTCATAAGATGGAGATAAGAATCAATATTATTAAACTCCAGCGCCAAAGTGGTATTCTCCCGGGTACGGTCGATAGTATATTGGATCAGTTCAGCAAGCTGTTTGCACATTAATGCGACCCTGTCGTTTCCGGTCTTCTGGCTATAGGCTGTTATAACAGTGAGGGTATTATATAGAAAATGTGGATTTAATTGAGACTGCAAAATTTCAAAACGGGCGCTTACCTCCCTCTCGTGGGATTCCATTTTTTCCTTTGTTGATATCTTGATCTTTTCAAGCATATCCTTCATTGCCTGGCTGAGTAATACTATTTCATCATTCGTTGTCGGGATCTTTATATTTATATCTTTGCTGATATTTAGATCAGTCAGTGAATGGGTTAATTTTTGTATGGGCTTTGTGAGACTGCTTGTAATTAAATACAGGAATGAAAGGAGCACCCCAAAGGAAAGAATATAGGTAATGATCACTATGGTACGGAAGTTGGTTACCGACTGGTAAAGAGTGGCAGTACTTGCAAACTGGACAATATACCAATCAACATTATTGAGTTTGGAAAAGACTGCTGATAATGCAGCATTTCCATTATTATCCTCGACCAGGTAATCACCGGTTTGGTCCAGGTCAATTATTATGGAGTCATTGAAAAGCTTTCCGGGGTCAATATTTTCCGGTACCGTAAAATTGATATATAGGGCTGTACCATCATTATCATAGAGAGCAGTCATATAAGAATCTTCCAGGTCCTCTGACCTGAACAATTTATCTAATTCTGAGACATTCTTACTGACTTCGACAATCCCGTATATATTAAAGTTATCCCTTAACGGCCTGTTAAGTGTAAAGACTTCAGAAGAATCAGTGGTAAACTCGTCGATATGGGGAGGGAAGAAAGCCATATATTCTTCACTTTCCATCATCGAGCTTATCCTTTCATTTGCCCTGAGCTGCTGTTTAGTCAAAGGCAGGTTACGATAGGAATTACTGATAAAGGTATAATCATAATATCTTGAGATCACTGATATCCGTCCATTGACAGGCTGGTATGCTGTATTTGAATAAAGTGAGTTTTTTATAAAATCATTATCCCTTGGATGATTGTCAAAGTAATTACCAGTGGAATACTCTATATTCTTCATTAAATCCATGATCTGTTCGGAATAGTTTAATTCCTTGGCCAGGTTATCCATCTCAAGAAGTGTCCTGTCAAGTTTCTCTTTGTTTACTTCAATTGCATTATATTGTGATTCCTTAATATTGCCGAGGATAATAGAAGAAGTATATAAATAAAAAAAGATCGCTGAAATAACCATGATTATCAGGATAAGCAGGGCAAAAGCCATAAACAGCTTGTATTGATACCTTATATTCCTAAACATAGTGGTATAAGTATCCCAACCATTTCACTATTGTCACAAAAATACTAATAATTAATTGTAAAGAGTAGATAAATCAAAGTCAATTAAGTTACAAAACAACTGCATTATCTCCATATGATAGGTGACTTTTTTCCATTGTTTACGGCCTGGATGTTGCCTAGAATGAATGAAAATCAAAAAATGACAGGAGGTGAGTATAAAAGAATAATGTATATTAAATTATTAATTTGATAGGAGGTGTTGTGTATAGACCAAAAAAAGGGAGATTTACTCTAAGCCGTAAACACCTTAAAGCAAATCTCAAGCTAAATTTTAGCACAGATTTTAAAAACCACAAAAGAAAGGATTGATTAAGATGAAAAGAGTATTATTAATTTTATTAGCAGCTATTCTTGTAACCTCAATGCTTTTTATGGGAATAGGTTGTAAGGAAACTGCTACAGTAGAAACAGCAGAAGAAACCACAGAAGAAGCAGCTACAGTAGAAGAAGAGACTACTGAGGAAGTTGAAGAGACTATAGAACCTGAGACAAAAGAACCCGTAACACTCCAGATCATGGCCAACCAGGATTGGGTGCAAAAATCCTTTATGCAGAAATCATGGGAAGCCTATGAAGAAGCTACAGGCAATACACTGGAACTTATAGTTGTGCCTATTGATTCCGGTGAAGAATTCATGCTGACAAAATTTGCAACAGGTGACATACCTGATATTTTCATGCACTTTGGCGGTTTAGGATTGACCCCATTTGATCCGGAAAAGAACTTTGTTGATTTTTCGGATGCAGAGTGGGTTGATGACATCATGCCTTATGTAATAAGCCAGACGATGTATGACGGCAAATTATACGGCCTTCCGTTCTGGGAAGCAGCTGTTTCCGGTACGCTCGACAATAAGGAAATATTTGCAGATCTAGGCATTGATATCCCAGCAACACAAACAGAGTTTGAAGCGGCCTGCGAGACCATAAAAAATGCGGGTATAACACCGATTTATATGGCATTCAAGGATGTATGGCCCCTGTCCTATATGTATTGCCCTTGATTCAATGGTTGCAGATGAAGATGTACTGGCAAAACTAAACAGCAATGAGATAACATATGCTGATATCCCAGAATTTGCTGATATGCTTGCGTGGTATAAGAAGATGGCTGACAATGGCTACCTTGGCGAATTTTTCACTACTAATACATGGGACGGTTGTGCTGAAGGGAATTGGCTCAGGCGAATATGCAATGATATATGTGTGGGATTCATGGGTATGGGAAGATCTTGAACCTGTTTATCCCGGAATGTCTGAAAGTATCGGCATGATGCCTGCATTCCTGGGAACTCCGGAAGAGGGAAACTATGAAGGACCTGCCATATGTAATACATATATAAATAAAAACAGCGAAAATGTTGATGCAGCGATCGAATATATGAATTTCATGGCCAGTACAGAAAATATTAATATGGCGTTTGAGGGCGTTGAATGTGCTCCTGTATTTAAAAGCCAGACATCAAATGTTCCTACTGCGCAGTTTATGGAAGAAAAGGAAACTATTGATGCGATCTCTAATCCTCCGATAGCATGGATGGATATCATAGGATTTACAGAGGTTGAATCTGCCAAGTATATACAGGACCTGATGCTGGGTAATAAGACTATAGAAGAGACTATTGCAGCAATGGACCAGGATAGGATCGAGAATGCCAGGGCGCAGCAGGCAGAAGGATTCTAGAACATTTAATTGATCATCAAGTGATGATAAATTCCTGAAAAGAGCTCTTCTGTGGGTTCTTTTCAGGATTATTTTTAGAAGAAGACGAAAATATTTTCCGGAACGGTAATAATATGAACACAAGAAAAATATATCCCAGCTATATGATGTTTATACCTCTTGCTGTGTTTATTATTTTCCTGATATTGCCGTCAACTATTGGTTATTTTTACGCATTCACTGACTGGAATCCTTATGTACCGAAGATCAGTTTTGTAGGTCTCGCTAATTTTTTTGAAGTAATAAAAAATAAGACATTATCCATAGCCTTTGTAAATACCATAATCTTTACATTTGCTGAAACAGTCATTGGAAATGTGCTTGGCATAGCAATTGGAGTGACATTAAATAAAAAAATCAGGACGGTTAAAGCTCTCAGGACGATTTATTTTTTCCCTGTAGTCCTATCGGCCCTGGTTGTCGGACTTATATTTGCGGCACTATTCGATGCAAATAATGGACTGATCAATAGGATACTGGAAAACCTGGCCCTGGGAAACTGGATGCTGCCGTGGCTGGGCCAGAGGGCACCCGCATTATTTGTCATTATTTCAGCGGAGATATGGCGCTCATTGGGTTATGCAGTAGTAATAACCCTGGCGGCATTACAGTCAATTCCCTCTGATTATACTGAGGCAGCCAGGATAGACGGAGCAACAGAATGGAGTATATTCAGATGGATAAACCTTCCGCTTATAATGCCGGCAGTTAGTATAAATATCCTTTTCAGCCTGATATACGGCCTTAAGATGTTTGACCTTGTGCTTATTCTTACGAGTGGGGGTCCGGGTCATGATACGGAGACATTGGGAACACTTATCCTGAGTGAGATGTCAAGAGGCAGGTGGGGCCAGTCGGTTGCTATAAATCTGTTGTTTACGATATTGCTTGTCGTGGTTGGTGTAGTATATCTGAAAATCAGCAGTAAACTGGAGGTGGACAGATGAGAAGAAAAAGAGGCCTGGATGTATGGGTGATAATACTTATCTGGATCATAAGCCTGACGATCCTGTATCCTATCGCCATGGTACTTATGACATCGTTCAAATCTGATGGAGAAGCTAACTTTCTGAGTATAAACCTGCCAGAAAGGTTTATGTTTGAAAACTATATCCAGGTATTTGAGGAAGGAAAAATAATGAGGTCATTCCTCAACAGCCTGATGATAACTGTTTTATCTGTGGTACTCATAGTACTCCTGTCTTCAATGCTTGGCTTTATTCTTGCGAGAAGACGCAATAGGATTAATAAGATAATATTCCTTTTTATGATGCTTGGGATATGTGCCCCTTTTGCAGCTCTTCCTACGATCCAGTTATTAAAGCTGCTGCATATTTACGGGAGCAGGATCTCATTGGTTTTCGTATATTCTGCAATGTTTCTGCCATTTTCAACTTTGCTGATCACAAGATATATTACATCAATACCCAAAGAACTGGATGAAGCCGCAGTTATTGACGGCTGCACAGGTATTTCTTTGTTTTTCAGGATTATTTTTCCCCTGCTCAAGCCCATTACTGTTACAGTAGGCGTGCTGAACTTCATGTGGGTCTGGAATGATTTTCAGCTGCCATTGTATTTACTCAATTCTCCAAAGCTGTATACATTGCCATTATCTGTCTACAATTTTTTTGGGCAGTACAACCGGAATTGGAACCTTGTGAGTGCGGATATGGTCCTGGTATCGATACCTGTCGTGATAATCTATTTTATCGCGCAAAGATATATCATAAGCGGCATGACTGCAGGGGCAGTAAAGGAGTGATTGTATGAGATCATATGTCCTTGAGTACGACAAACCGGCAGAGGAGTGGCTGGAAGCACTACCTATAGGTAATGGCAGATTAGGGGCTATGTTATTTTCAGACCCATATTGTGACCGGGTAGACCTGAATGAGGAGACGCTATGGTCAGGTTTTCCTGAAGATACCAATAACTATGATGCATACAATAGTCTGGAAACAGTGCGCCAGATGATAAGGAATGGTAAAAACAGACAGGCCCAGGATATTATAGAAAACTCAATGCTTGGACCTTTTACGGAATCTTATGAACCCCTGGGAAACATACAGATCAATACCGACCATAAGAAATATGGGGTTTTCACCAGGAAATTGGATATTGGAAATGCTGCAGCCAGTATGGAATATATATGTGAAGATGTAAAATACTCACGGGAATATATAGCGGCATTTTCAAAAAATATTATAGCAATAAAACTATGGTCAAATAAAGAGAAGAGTATCACGTTTGGATTAAATGCTGAATGCCCGCATCCTCATGATACAGAGTTTTCCGGTAATTCCATATATATTACCGGTAGTGCACCCGAGGAAGTAATTGTAGAAGATGTGGAAACTTTTGAAGGTAATAATATTGTCTGCTATGACCGTACCGGGAAAAGCCTGAAGTTTTCGTTTTGCATCAAAATATGTACGGAAGGCGGAGAAGTAAAGACAACGGAAAACAGTATAGAGGTCTCAAGGGCAGACAGTGCCGTTATTTATATCACCGCAGCTACAAGTTTTAATAGAAAAAAACCGGTGCAGTACTGCCGGGAAGTGACGGAAGACCTTACTTATGGAAGTTATGGATCGATTAAAAAAGATAGCATTAAAATATATAAAAATGTATTTGACCGGGTAGGGCTAAGCATAGAGGGAGATGAAACGGCGGATACTGCAGGACTGCTCTTTCAATATGGAAGGTATCTGCTTATTTCCAGTTCCATGAACTGCGAGCTGCCTGCAAATCTCCAGGGTATCTGGAATGATGAGCTCGTGCCGCCATGGTGGTCAAATTATACAATGAATATTAATACGGAAATGAATTATTGGCCGTCTGAAGTCTGTGCACTCGAGGAATGCAGTGAACCATTGTTCAGGTTTATCCAGCGCCTCAGGGAAAATGGCAGGAAGACTGCAGAAATACATTATAAATGCAGGGGATGGACCTCGCATCATCAGTCTGATATCTGGGCAAAGACTTCACCGGTAGGCTATGCTGACCGGAAAATAAAGGACAGTGCAACCTGGGGAATGTGGAATATGGCTGGAGCATGGTTGTGCCGGCATTTATGGGAGCACTATGCATTCACACTTGATGAGGTATTCCTGAAAGAAATTGCTTTTCCAATTATGAAAGAAAGCGCAGAGTTTATCCTGGACTGGCTGGTTGAGGATGAAAATGGTTATCTCGTAACAATCCCATCGACATCTCCTGAAAATATATTTCTGATGCCAGATGGGACACATTGTGCTGTTGATACAGGTACTGCAATGGATATAGGGATAATCTTTGACCACTTTTCCAAATGCATATTGGCGGCAGAAGCTTTAGGAATCGAAAGTGATTTTGTATCAGTACTTAAAAGATCTTTAAAAAAGCTGATGCCAATAAAAACCAGTGATGGCAGAGTAATGGAATGGAGCAAGCCGTATACCGAAGAAGAGACCGGTCACAGGCATATGTCACATCTTTACGCACTATTCCCGGGGGATATTATTTCTATTGATGGTGATAAACAGATGTCAGAAGCAGCTGTCAATTCGATAAACTACAGGCTGGAGAACGGAGGAGGGAATACCGGATGGAGCAGGGCATGGATAATCGCTTTATGGGCCAGGTTGCACGATTCTCAAAAAGTAAAGGAATCGATTGATTACTTTCTTTCGGATTGTGTACATCCCAATATGACGGGGATTTCAGCCGCCAACATTTTTTCAGATCGATGCGAATTTTGGTTTTACGGCGGCAATGGCTGAAATATTCCTGCAGAGCCAAGATGGATTATATTTTCTACCGGCATTACCGACAGAGTGGAAAGATGGAGATGTACACGGACTTAAAGCAAGAGGGGGATATACGATCGATATATCCTGGCAGGGAGGACGTATTAGCAGTGCTACTGTACGGACATTGTCTGCTGGAGTCTGTCAAATAAATAACACAAATATAAAAAAAATAATCCGGGATGATAAGGAAATTGAATGGTCCCGAGAAAAGAAGCATGCAAGATTCAAGCACGGGATAAGTGAGAGCTATAAAATACATTTTTTACCGTGATTTTTTAAATCAATTAGTAAAAGGTGGTAAAAGGAAGTAGATACCGGGTTTTATAAAAAAATTACAGCAAAATATTAAATTGTTGACTTCCAGGGTGTTTTATATTAAGGTAAACGTAAACCGGATACGTTTACCTTAATGTCACGCAGAGCTTGCTTTTAATAATATGAAGTCAACACCACTTGTAGGAATTTAACATAATGAAAAAAAGAGCAACAATCAAAGACATAGCAAGGGAAACCGGACTATCTATTGCAACAGTCTCCAGAGTTATAAATAAAAAGGAGGGTCACTATAATGAGGAGACTAAAAATAGCATTGAAAAGGCTATAAAGAAACTTAAGTACAAGCCCCATATAGGTGCAATCAATTTAAAGAAACAGAAAACAAAGACTATTGGTTTTCTAGCTCCTGAACTGGACAGTTTCTATAATGAAGTCTATCTGGGTTCCCAGGATTATGCATTCAAGCATAAATATTCAACATTTCTATTCAATACAAACTACAACAGGGAGCTGGAAGAGCTCCAGGTAGAGAATCTATTAAACAGGAGAGTAGATGGTGTGATACTTGCTTCGGGTCTTGTAAACAATAATCTTGTCTATAAATTCCTTGAAGATAATGTTCCTGTGGTGTCAATAGAGAATATTAAAGATGATTCCAATGTACCGGCCGTAATTCTTGATAATTATAAATATTCAAAACTGGCAGTGAAGCATTTGATCGATATGGGCTATAAGCGGATAGGCTATTTATCTGGCCCTATTGAAGAGATGTATATATTACAGGAAAGATATAAGGGCTATAGCGATGGTTTAAAAGACGGCGGAATAGAATTAGATAAGAGGATCGTTAACTTTGATAAGAGGCTCAGGGGTGAATGGGATCTGGATGGCCTGAATGAATTAATAGCGGGCATCATCTCAGGTCCCGGAAAACCGGATGCATTATTTATCATATCTGATGTTGTGGCATTGATCGCGATAAGGGTCATTACCAAATTAGGTTATAAGATACCAGATGAGATCGGCATAATGGGATTTGATGACAGGAGGATGTCCAAAAACTCTGTTATATCTCTCAGCTCGGTATTCCTTCCAAAATATGAGATGGGCAGAAAAGGAATGGAACTCCTGATTGATAATATTGAAGGTAATAATGGGGCTAAAAAAAATATATATCTTGATATGAAGCTATCGATAAGAGAGTCAACTAGCAGATAAATATATGAAAAATTGATGCAGATTTAAAGGAGGTGATATTTATGGAAAAAAGCGGTTTGCCTGAGATAGATCCTGTGCACCAGTCCTATACAAGCAAACCAAGAGGATTGTAAGATTTTATTATTAAAAAGTAAAGAATCCTCAAGAAGGAGGGAAAGAAAAATGAAGAAAATAATATTATGGCTTACCGTAGTAGTAGTTTGTCTTGCGGTAGTTGCAAGCTTTGGTCTTGCAGGATGTAAGACAGATGCACCTGCGGCAGGAGCTGCAGAGGAAACGGCAGAGGAAACGGCACCAGCTGAGGAAGCAGCCTCTGGTGAAGAGATTGTACTGAGATGGACAGATTGGCAGGGAGGAAATGACGGGATCCTGGCTGCATACAAAGATATCATAGCAATCTTTGAAGGAGAAAATCCTGGAGTGACCGTTGATTATCAGCAGTATACTGTTACTACTTATAATGAGTTTTTAAAACCTGCCATATCCGGCGGAACAGCTCCGGACCTTTTCGGAGTTTATCCCGGACCTGATGTTGGTGAAGTCGCTGATGCCGGAGCATTGAGAGATCTGGTTGATGATATTGATGCTGAATGGAAAGGATGGCTGGGTCCAGCATATGACTTTAAAGGAATTGAATATAATGGCGGTATCTGGCTCGTGCCACAGGACGTATGGACAGAATGTATCTGGTACCATAAGGATATGCTCGAAGAAATAGGCTTTGAACTAAAAGATTCAACCGATTCATTTAGCGTAGAAGACTATATTGCAATGGTCGAACCGGCTGCTGCAGCAGGTTATGATGTGGTACTTGCCGGATTTGTAGAGGCATGGTGCTATTTTGATCCATACTTTAACTTTATCCATCAACAGCAGGATAGTGAATCACCAGATATGGTGGAACAAGCTTTTGCTGGAGAAATTTCCTGGCAGCAGGATATATTTAGAAATGGATTTGAAGTCTTTGTGAAAATGAATGATGCAGGTGTCTGGAGACAGGATGCATTAAGCATGGATTACCAGGTCCAGGCTTTCGGAGACTGGCTTGAAAGAAAAGGAATCTTCATGTGGTCTCAGGGTGATTGGTTTGCAGGTTCAATGAAAGAAGAAGAAAACAATAAAGATAATCCAAATATTGGTATTATTCAATATCCATTGGTTAATGCAGATGCTACTGTAGCATTTAACAAGAACTTTGGTACTGATATTGGAGTATATGCCAAAGGAGAGCATCAGGATCTTGCAATTGCGCTTGCAAGGCTTACAAATAGCCCTGCAGCTGCAGAAATATTTATAGCTAATGGGGTGAACCCGGCAGCAGGCGTAGATATTAACAATATGCCGGAAATCGAGAATCCAGTACTTGAAGAAGCTGTTATACTGTATAATTCTCCCGGAAGATTCAGTGAAGTATATTATTTCTGGCCTGATGGCGTAAAAGCCCTTGGTGATGGAATCGGTAATGTACTACTTGGTGTAGATACTATAGATGAAGCACTAGCGAATCTTGATGAAGTAAGCGGATTCGGAGGTTAAAGGAAAATTGATTTATTCCTGACCTGGAATTGGCACAGAAAGAACCTGTTTTTTCTGTGCCAATTCATTATTACTTTATAATAATTTATAGAAATAAAAAGATAATATGGAAAAAAATTATTCCACAATGACAAATTTTCAAAGATTCTGGGATCAGAACGGCCGGCCATATGCATATTTACTGCCTGCACTGCTGATCTTTTTCTTTATAACCTTTTCACCGGTCATGGTCTCACTTGTTTTGAGTTTTTATAGTTTTACAGGATTTGATGCAAATATTTTTAAAGAATTTGTAGGATTTCAAAACTTCAGGACTTTATTTAATGACAGGTATTTTTGGATCTCTTTTAAGAATACATTTCTTTTTGTGGGGGCCAGCATCACTGTCCAGGTTGCATTTGCAATGATCCTGGCAATAACAATTTTTTTCGGAAAATTTAAAAACAGTGTTTTTGTAAGGACAATAATATTTTTTCCTGCTGTTTTAGCACCTGTATCAATAAGCCTTGCATGGAGAAAGATCTTTCAACAGGATGGCGTGATAAATCAGATACTGGGAATAGATTTTTCCTGGCTTTCCAGTGTCCAGCTTGCAATTTGGATCGTGATATTTGTAAGTATGTGGCAGTGGGTAGGCTATAATATGATAATTTTTTATGCCGGACTGCAATCTGTTGACAGGACAATGCTTGAAGCTGCTGATGTAGATGGTGCAAACTGGTGGGGCAGGATATTCAGGATTGTAATACCCACCCTCGTTCCGGTTATTATTCTAAATGTTATATTAAATTTAATCGGTAGTTTCAGGGTATTTGATATAGTCTATGTACTTACCAGGGGAGGCCCCATACATCAATCAGAAGTATTTACCACTATAATGTTTTACTATTCTTTTGCTGCGAATGGTCCCAATAAAATGGGTGTTGGTTCAGTTATTGCCTTTATTATGTTTGCCATTATGATAATTTTCGGATTCATAAGGATAAGACTGATAAGGAGGAGTGAAATAGAATAGAAATGGGATTACTTAATAGAAAAGAAAAAAAGAAAGTAATAGATATTAGTTATGGGATCAATAGAAAAAGAGATATAGGATTCTATGTATATTCAAGAATCCTTGTGATCATAACCATTATTGTTATTTTGTTTCCCATACTTTACATATTCTCCCTATCCCTTAGAACCCCGGAAACGGTATATCAGGATATATTATTTTTGATACCCAGAGGAGTGACTTTTCAAAATTATATTGAGGCATTCGGTTATGCCGAGTCTCACCTGAATGTTACATTTTTTGAGATGTTCAGGAATAGTATTATAGCCACATTCGGTTCTATGTCGATCGCTTTAGTAATCGCAGGACTTGCATCATTTTCTTTTAGTAATTACAGGTTCAGGGGAAAAGAATTTGTATTTACAATAATTATTGTAAGTTTTGTAATACCGGCTCAGGTTTTGTTGATCCCTTTATTTTTTATACTCAGGAATGCAGGCCTGCTTAATACCTATTTGGCTATTATCATCCCTTATGTAGGATTTCTAATACCTATTGCCACGCTAATACTGCGTTCATTTTTTGAACAGATACCAAAGGAAATCAAGGAATCTGCCAAAATAGACGGGGCATCTGATTTCAGGATATTTTTGCAGATAATACTGCCATTGTCCAAACCGGCTATTGCTTCTGTTGTTATTCTGCTATTTCTGGAAACGTGGAATGAATTTATTTTTGCACTGGTATTTTTGCAGGATCCTAAATTACAGACAATACCTGTTGCAATAGCAAAAATTGCAGGAGGCAAATATATTGTTCCGCTGGGGACATATGGAGCATCGATCATGATAACAGTGATCCCAATACTTATAATCTTCATTATCTTCCAGAAATGGTTTATTGCAGGAATGACAATGGGAGCTATAAAGGGATAGAAAACTTAGGACTTTTTACATATAAACTTTATTGATCTTGTTTAAGATCAAATCAATTGACAGATGGATAGTATTATTTGTGGATAAAAATAAGAAAGCAAAAGAAAAAATTATGAGGGTAAGGGACAGCATATATTTTGATGATCCAGATATGGTCCCTATCGGGGATATATTTATCTGGCAGGAATTCATCGATAAATGGAGAGATCATTTTGGACTGGATGATTCGGTGAATATCTTTAAATATTATGATCATGATATTGTATTATGCACCCCCAATATTGACCCAATTATTGGTAATGTCGTGGAACTGGAAAAAACAGAAGACCATGTCATATACAGGGGAGGATTTGGAAGTGTTTTAAAATTAGAATTTTCCCAGCCAATACCTGATTTTATAGAGTATGCTGTGGGTGATATAAGTGACCTGGAAAGTTTTAGTTTTGAAGACCCACATGACATGAAACGTTATAATGACAGATTTGCAGCTTGTGACCAATATGATCTGGAAATTCCATTCTATGAACAAATAGAGGATTACAAGAATGAATTCTGTATTTTTGGAAATATTTGTGAAGCCAGGGAAACTGTCTGGAGAATAATGGGGATGGAAAATGAATTTATGGCTATTATCGATCATCCTGGCGAATTGAAAAAATTTGCAGAGCGGGCAGCAGATTTTAATATTGAACTCGGCAAAGCACAGCTGGAAAATGAAAACATCAGTGGGATCATAGTATATGGTGATATAGGTTATAGAAATGGCCTTTTAATGTCTCCAAAAGATTGGAGGGAAATATATTTACCTCCACTAAAAAAAATATGCCAGGCTTTAAAAAAATATGATAAGCCGATTATCTACCATACTGATGGAAATTATCTTGATGTGATAGAAGACCTCATCGATGCCGGCTTTGATGCACTGCACCCCAATGAAGCCAAAGCAGGGATAGATGTGGTCAAGTTAAGGGAAAAGTATAAAAACAGGATAGCATATCTGGGGAATATTGATGCTGCGGGAGTTCTGCCAAAAGATGAAGATACAATAAAAAAAGAAGTTATCTATAAGCTGAAGGCAGCAAAAGGCGGGGGCTATATTCCCGGAGGAGATGATATTCCGGCTTCTGTTCCACCGGAAAATTATGATTACTATATGAAGGTTCTAAAGCAATATCGAAATTAAAAATAATGAAGAACAGGATGTTTGATGGAATACCGGGCATATCTTATGAGACTTAAGAAAGATAGGATCAAGGATTATGTTGAGATACATAAGAAAGAAAAAATATGGAAATCCGTAATAGAAGGTCTGGTCAAGGCCGGCTATAAAAAAATGATCATATTTCAATTGGATAATAATATTATTTTATTTGAAGAAGCGGATAGCCTGGAAAATGCATATAAATATTTAAATACTGATGATGCATCGAATAAATGGGACAAAATGATATCAGGATGGATGGAAATATATCCGGAATTCAGTGAAGTAAAGAAGGATATTGAGTTTGTAGAAGTGCCGGTCGTATTTTATTACGAAAACGGGAAATTATTGCACTGATTATGAGTATTTTGCTGTGTGAGGAGAGAATATGATTACAGAAAAAGGTATTGTACCGATCAAGGGAGGACAATATAAAGTCCTATCCAATGATCAATTGGATGAGCTGCATAAGGCTACAATAGAAGTCCTTGAAAATATTGGGATCAAGAATCTGCATGACGGGGCACGGCAGATAATGGAAGAAAATGGATGTGAGGTCGACCATGACAGCAAGATAGTAAAAATACCCGGATCGGTCCTGATGAAATATATTGCAATGGCGCCCAATGAAATAATGCTTTATGGGCGTGACCCGAAATATAATATTAAGCTAGACGACTCTGATGATGTCTATGTGATGGGTGGTGCTGGCTCAGTAAATACACTGGATATGGACGGCAATCTAAGGCCGTCTACGATGAAAGACCTTAAAGATCTTACAAGACTTGAAGATACGCTGGAAAATATGGATATCGCACATTTCCTTGTCACACCCCAGGACACAGAATTTGGAAGTACTTCAGAATGCGAGATGATAACTTTTGCACATAATCTTACCAATAATACAAGAAATTTTTATGCTCTGGTAGGAGGATGCAGGGAAGGCTTAAAATATGAACTTGAGATGGCAGCAGTTCTAGCCGGCAGTACCGGGGAAGTATCAAAAAGACCGGTCTTTGTAGCTGGACTCTGCATTATAAGTCCCCTTACTCACCGCTACGGTTTTATAGAGGAACTTCTCGAGTGCGGAAAATATAATATTCCCTGTTATCTTGAAGTAGACCAGAGTGCCGGGGGGACTACCCCCTATACTTTGGCAGGAACTATTGTTGAAGCTAATGCAAACATACTTTCAGCTGTTTGCCTGGCTCAGATGGTTAATCCGGGAGCTCCCTGTATTTATGCTACCTCTTCAGGAATACTTGATATGAAGTCGCTTAATTTTTCAGGTAATGCACCTGAATCGACTTTGCTTCATAATGGGACTGGCCCAGATGGCTCATTACTATAATCTTCCCTTATTATGGAAGTAATACTGCTGATTCAAAACTTCCTGATGCCCAGATGGGCTATGAAAGGGCCCAGCATTTCCTGGGCTGTGCAATGGGGGGAGTCAATATTATCCATGTTGCTATAGGAAACCTGGCAATGATGAGTATTGCAAACTATGAACAATGCCTGATAGATAATGAAATACTTGGGTCAACTTTCAGGTTCCTAAAAGGTATTGAGGTAAATAAGGATACTATTGGGTCTTGATGCTTTCAGGGAAGCGGGGCATAGTTCAAGCTTCCTTTCTACTGCCCATTCCTTAAAATACTGTAGAAGCGGCATAAGGTGGGAGCCAAAGCTTACTGACAGGGGGAACTGGAACCAATGGATGGCAGACCGGTGGTAAGGATATGAGGGAAAGAGCAAAAGATATGGCCAGGGAGATACTTAAAGAGCACAATCCTGTATATGTTACCGAAGAGGAAAGAAAAGAGATCTGGAAGATAGCCATGTCAGCTCAAAAACAAATAGATACAAGAGTAAAATAATAATTACTGAAATAAAGGAGCATCCAGATGCTAAAACCAAAAATTGGAATATGTACAGCAATTATGAAAGGCTATAATCTTGGGAGAGGAAGACAGCATTGGCTACCAGGAAGAACTTGTAAAGACATGGCAAAAACCTGGAATTTGAGACTATTGTGGCACCGGATTTTATATCATCTCCAGAGATAGCTGAAGAAGCTGCAGGATTTTTTCCAGGACAGCGATATTGATACATATATCCTGCATCTCGGTACCTTTATCGATGATGCCAGGGTAATGCCCCTTATAACTAAGCTTAATAAACCGGTAATAGTCTGGGCCCATGACTACAATGCCTTTAATATCTCGATTACCGGATCACAGAACCTTATCCCCAATATATATGAGCTTGGACTTGATTATAAGTTTATCTTTGGAAAGTTTGATGATAAAGAGGCGGCGGACAAGTTATATAAGTACGGGCGGGCATGTGCTTTAAAAAATATGCTTGGAAAACTAAAGATAGGGTACTTTGGCGGGCATCCCAGCATAATGACTAATCTTACAATAGATGAGATCGCAGTTAAGGGCATATTCGGAATAAGCCTTATAAACTTTGGAAATGAAGACCTTATTATTGGAAGTGAAAGCATAGATAAGGAAGAGTCGGAAAAAATATGGGAAGAAATAAAAAGCCTGGCAGGAAAAGTCGATGCTGCAGACGAACTGGGTATAGAGAGTTCCTCGATGCTGGCCTATGTTTTAAAAGTGGTCAAGGAAAACTCTCTTGGCGCGGTATCGATCAATTGTTTCCCCCATCTCAAGGGAAAAGTATGTATACCTGTAGCAAGGTTAAATGACCTGGGTATTCCGTCAGCCTGTGAGGGTGACCTGAACTCGACTATCCTGATGTATATGCTATATCATTTATCTGGAAAGACAGTATCAAATGGAGATCAGCTAAAGATATACAATACAGGCAAAAAAGATAATTCCATGATGTTTTCCCATTGCGGAGCCGGGGCATTTACACTTGCCGTGGAGAAGAAAGAGATAAGGATAAGTACTGACTATGAGACAGGAACAGGAATTGCTGTTTATTTTCCCGAGAGGATCCCTGGTGAGATCACAATGGCCAATATGATGGGTTCAAGATTTGGATACAGGATGTTTATAGCCAGGGGAAAAGCCCTCGATACTGACCTGATAAAAGATTATGAAGGAAACCCTATAAACATCCAATTTGATTTTGATATAAGGGAAATGCTAGACAGGATCGCTGAAGGAGGTTTTGGCCATCACTGGAATATAGGTTATGGGGACCATGTGGGGGAACTTATTCAATTATGTGATCTATTGGGAATTGAGTATGACCTGATGTTCTGAGGTTATTAAACAATGAAAAATAGTAAAAAATTTCTGGCAGTAGATTTTGGTGCAAGCAATGGCAGGGCCCTGCTTGGAAAATACGACGGCACCAGACTTGCCCTTGAGGAGATGTACAGGTTTGAAAACCGGCCGGTATATGTGATGGGGAGCCTTTACTGGGATATACTGCGGTTGTATTCTGAACTTAAAGCTTCCCTTTTAAAAACAGTGTCACGATGTGGAAGTATTTCAAGCATAGGAATTGATACCTGGGGTGTGGACTTTGGTTTACTGAATAAAGATAAGATACTGATGCAAAACCCCATTCATTACCGGGATGGGAGGACTGATGGGATCAGTAAAAAAGTTTTTAAAGTTATTGATGAAAAAACACTTTATTTTAGAACCGGTGCCCAGTTCTTACAAATAAATACTATCTTCCAGCTTTATTCCATGGTCCTTTCCAATTCAGGAGCACTTAATAATGCCAATAGATTTCTGATGATCGGGGATCTTATAAATTATTTTCTTACCGGAGATATAATAGCTGAGTATACAGCTGCAACCACTACACAGCTTTTTAACCAGAATATTAATAAGTGGGACAAGAGCATACTCAAATCCTTAAAAATACCGGAGCATATATTCACGGAAGTAACCGAACCAGGGATAAAGATAAATAATATCAAAAAGGAAATAGCTGCTGAGACAGGTTGCGGGAATATAGCCGTTACATTACCAGCATATGATACTTCTTCTGAGATAACCTCCATTCCTACCACAGAGGAAGACCAGGTTAAAGAATGGGCGTACTTCTGCTGCGGGACATGGGCCATGGCAGGCATTGTATCACCGGTTCCGATAATAGAAGAAAAGGGTATGGAATATGGGTTTGGTAATGAAGGCGGTGTAGCGGGAAACTATCATTTTCTAAAAAATATAATAGGGATGTGGATCATACAGCAATGCCGTAAGAAATGGTCCGAGAATTTAATGCATGGATTAAGCTGGGACAGTATAGTGAGCCAGGCCAGGGATTCTGCTGATAATAATATATTTATAGATGTAAATGATGCGGCTTTTGAAAAAGAGATATTTGATATGCCGGCTGCCATTGCAGCCTATTGCAAAAAAACTTCCCAGAAAATCCCTGCGACAATTGGGGAATTTTCCAGGTGTGCATTCCAGAGCCTTGTGCTGGCTTATGCTTTGTCTATCAGGCAGCTGGAAGATATTATTAATAAGAAGATTGAAGTAATATATATAGTGGGCGGAGGATCCAGGAACAGGCTATTATGCCAGTGGGTCTCGGATGCCCTGGGACTTCATGTGGTATCAGGACTTGCAGAGACAACTGCAACAGGGAATATACTCCTGCAGATGATAGCAATGGGAGAAGCAAGAGATATTGGCGAAGCAAAAAAAATATTGCTGAACTCGGTAAAATTAAAGTATTATGAACCAAAGGATACTTCGATCTGGCAGGATAAATACGACAAATATCAAAAGATTTTAATAGGAGAAAGGAAGGGCCGATGACTGAGGAAAAATTAATCTGTTTTACCAAAGATGAGCTCTTAAAGCCGAGGGAGATAATACTTGAAATAATGGATTATATGGTAAAGGCAAGTCTTACAGATTATACAGGTGGAAATATGGCCTTAAGGATAGGAGAAAAGATATATTCTACACAGACCAAAGCTTCTATAGATTACAGGTGGAAGCTTCATCCTGATGATATTTTAGTAACCGATGTGGATCAGAATATACTTGAGGGAAGAAAAGAAAAACTATCAAGCGAGGCAGACCTCCATCATGGGATACTAAAAAGATTTCCGGAGATTAACTGTACTCTGCATGGAAATACTCACTATAGTCCCTTGATTGTATCAGGTGGACTGAAGGTCGAGCCGGTGATGTTGGCTGCCCAGGAATTCGGTATAGAAGAAATCGCTATAGTGCCGGAGGAGTATCCGATGTTTTCGGAGGAAGAGAAAAATTATATTTATGAAGCTTTTGCCAGAATGACAAAGAAAGGAAAATCGCTGGTTGTCATCATGCCGGATCATGGAACAATGGTTGCTGCCGAAAATCACAATAAAGCTTTTGTATTATTTAATGCACTGGAGGCCAATTCGAAATATATATATGATAAAGAGGTCTTAAGGACCGGCAGGCTTGTAAGCAGTGTATTTGAAAATATAGGTTTAAATGCAAAAAAATCAGGGCAGGTAAATTCTGGGGGCGGCTATAAGGATGAGAAAGAAAATAATATTTTAACAACACAGGATATAGAGGAACTAGGCAGGAGTTCTTCTTCAAAGAAAGTTATAATAAAAAAAGGTTCCACACTTACTTCAATGGCAGAAACCAGGGCCAGAGAGCTGGGAATCGAATTAGTAAGAGAATAATAAATAATTTACTAATATATTAAAAAAGAAGTGGAGAAAAAATGGCACCTAAATTAATACTTATGTTTACCCATAATGATGTGACTGTTCCTGATGCGCAGGAGTATTTTGAAATGGTCAGGGACCTGGATGTGGATTATTATGGTTTTAAGGAGATCGGACTACCGGAAAAAGGGATGAAAGAGCTCTGCGGGAGCATACAATCCATTGGAAAAGAAGCTTTTGTCGAAATAGTCGAATATGACGAGGATAAGATACTGGAACCGGCCAGGCAGGCAGTTAAGCTTGGTTTTGATTATCTGATGGGAACTGTATTTTTTCCTTCAGTACTGGATATAATAAAAGGATCCGGTATAAAATACATGCCTTTCTGCGGGGAAATATATGACAGGCCTTCAATACTCGATGGCACAATTGAGGAGATAATAGCTGATGCTCAAAGAATAGAAGCTGAAGGAGTAGATGGCTTTGACCTCCTGGCATACCGCTATAAATATCCTGAAAAAGTAGATGAACTGGTAAGGACACTTGTAAAGAGCGTAAAAGTACCGATTGTATCTGCAGGCTC
>PVMK01173511.1_pt1 | contig 26822 bp, 30 predicted proteins | sample 1853481 | NCBI WGS metagenome assembly PVMK01 (sample SAMN08533507, study PRJNA380276) | Marine sediment metagenome, whole genome shotgun sequencing project. | reverse complement strand
TTTACCCTGGCCCGCCGAATGACCACGTCCACGACGTTTGCCGGTTTTTTTCGCGCCCTTGCCAGGCGACATTTCGTTGAGACGCATCTCAGACTTCCTCTACCGATACGAGGTACGAAACCTTGTTAATCATGCCGCGGTTCTCCGGAGTATCCAGGACCATTACACTCTGCCGTATCTTGCGCAAACCCAGGCCTGCAACACAGGCACGGTGTTTCTTAAGTCGGCCGAAACGACTTTTCAAAAGCGTCACTTTTAACTGTTTTGGCTTCGCCATCGTTCTAATCTCTTCAGTTCAAATCTGTTTAGTACAAAAGCACTAAGCCAGTATTTCCTTAACTTTCTTGCCACGTTTTGCTGCAATCTGGCGTGGCGAATGAATCTGCTCAAGTCCGCTAATCGTTGCACGAACCACGTTGATCGGGTTACGTGAGCCATAACTCTTGGCAAGTACGTTCCTGACGCCAGCAGCCTCAAATACCGCTCGCATTGCGCCACCGGCGATTACGCCAGTACCTTCAGAGGCCGGTTGCATGTACACGTAGGTCGCGCCATGGCGGCCCTTTTTTGCGTATTGCAACGTCTCGTTCGTCAGGTTGATTTTGATCATGTTCTTGCGTGCATTCTGCATCGCCTTTTGAATGGCGATCGGCACCTCACGAGCCTTGCCGTAACCGAAGCCGACGTGACCTTTGCCATCACCAACTACCGTCAGAGCCGTAAAGCCGAACTGACGTCCGCCTTTCACAACTTTAGCGACACGATTGACAGTGACCAGCTTCTCGATGAGATCGTCTGAACCCTGCGATTGATCAAATTTTGCCATAACCCGTTCCCGGCTTGCGCTTCACGCCAGCCAACTAATTAGAATTTCAAACCTGCTTCGCGAGCTGCATCAGCCAGCGCTTTGACGCGACCGTGATAACGAAAACCCGATCGATCAAATGCGACAGTATCAATACCTGCGGCTTTTGCTTTCTCGGCAATTCGTGCACCCACGATCGCGGCAGCAGCAATGTTTCCAGTTCCTTTCATGCCCTTTCGTACATCTTTCTCGAGTGTCGACGCGGCAGCCAGCACCGTGCCACCATCAGGCCCGATAATCTGTGCATAAATATGCCGCGGCGTGCGGTGAACACTCAGGCGATTGACCGCCAGTTCTTCGATCTTTGCGCGTACTTTTCTGGCACGACGAATTCGATTTTGCTTTTTATCCAGTTTCATAATTGACTCTGCTTACTTTTTCTTCGCTTCTTTGAGCACAACACGCTCGTCGGCGTAGCGAACACCCTTGCCCTTGTACGGCTCTGGCGGGCGAAACCGGCGAATCTCTGCGGCCACCTGGCCCACTCTTTGTTTGTCTATGCCCTTGATGATCACCTCGGTCTGGCTAGGCGTCTCAATTGAAATGCCCTCCGGTACGTCATACGACACCGGGTGTGAAAATCCGAGCGTCAGGTTGAGCTTCTTGCCCTGTAACGCCGCACGATAACCAACGCCACGCAGCTCAAGTTTCTTCTCAAACCCATCGGTAACACCACGCACCATGTTGGCCAGCAGTGCCCGGGTCGTACCCGATATCGCCGACGAAAATTTCGAACCGGAACGCGCCTTGACGGACAACTTGCCGTCCTCGTTCGCCAGTTCGACTTCCGGATTTAATTCCATCGACAGAACACCCTTGCCGCCTTTCAGCGTGACGGTCGTTCCGGACAGGTTGAAATCGACGCCCTGCGGCAACTCAACCGGAATTTTTGCAACTCTGGACATAATCGTGTCTCGTTTCCCTGTGGTAGTTATCCGTCGTATTAAGAAACGACGCAGATAACCTCACCACCAATACCTTGTTCACGTGCCTTGCGGTCACTCATGACCCCGGCTGACGTTGAAACAATCGCGACACCCAGGCCGCCCAATACTTTCGGCAGCTCGTCTTTGCCGCGATAAATTCGCAGGCCAGGCTTGCTAACGCGTTGTACCTTCTCGATTACCGGCACACCTTCAAAGTACTTCAACTCAACGGTGAGCTCTTTGCTGGCGCCGTCTCCGGAAGATTCGAATCCTGTGATATAGCCTTCATCTTTCAGTACTGCGGCTACGGCAACCTTGGCAGTCGAATGCGGCATGGCAACGCTCAACTTGCGAGCCTTCTGACCGTTACGAATACGGGTCAGCATGTCAGCGATCGGATCACTCATACTCATTATATTTCTCCGCCTACCAGCTGGCTTTGGTGAGGCCAGGAATTTCGCCGTTCATAGCGGCTTCCCTGATCTTGTTTCGGCCGAGGCCAAATTTGCGATAAACCCCGTGCGGCCGGCCTGTGATTGCACAACGGGCACGCTGGCGAGACGGGCTTGAATCGCGCGGTAACGCGTTCAGCCTGGCCTGCGCAGCCACGCGATCCTCATCAGCGCTGTTTACATCGCGTATGATTTTCTTCAGCGCAGCACGCTTTACCGCATATCGCTTAACGAGTTTTTCTCGCTTCAGCTCACGCATAATCATCGACTTCTTAGCCATAAATCTCTTCTCTACTTCTTGAAAGGAAAGTTGAACGCTTCCAGGAGCGCCCGACCTTCATCGGCGTTTCGCGCCGTGGTTGATATCGTGATATCCATACCGCGAATCGCGTCAATCTGGTCATAGTTGATTTCCGGAAATATGATCTGCTCGGAAACACCCATGCTGTAGTTGCCCTGCTTGTCAAAAGACTTCGGATTCAGACCTCGGAAATCGCGAATTCGTGGAATAGCGATAGTCACCAGGCGATCCAGGAACTCATACATACGCTCGCGGCGGAGCGTCACCTTGCAACCGATCGGGTAACCATCGCGAATCTTGAAACCAGCAACTGATTTTCGCGCCAGTGTCTTGACGGCCTTTTGGCCAGCGATTTTTTCCATATCGGCGACTGCGTTGTCGAGCACTTTCTTGTCAGCCACTGCCTCACCTACGCCCATGTTCAGCGTAATCTTGGTGATCCTGGGCACCTGCATGCTGTTCTCGAAGCCGAGCTTCTTCTGGATCTGCTCGTGCAACTCAGCTGTATATTTTTCCTGCAATCTAGCCATGTTAAACCTTGTTTCCTGGCAGCGTTCGGTGCCTGCCAAACGGGCTCCTACGCTGCCTAACTGTTCTTTTCGTGTTAAATATCGACTGCCTCGCCCGAAGAACGAAAAATACGTTCTTTGGTCTTGCCGTCATCCGACACCTTAATTCCAACGCGGTCGCCCTTCTTCGTCTTTGGGTTAAATACCATCACATTGGAGATATCGATCGGCATATCCTGATCAATGATGCCACCCTGGACACCCATATTAGGATTCGGCTTGGTATGTTTCTTGGCAATGTTTACGCCTTCAACCAGGATGCGCTCATCATCGAAAACCTGCAGGACGGTGCCGCGACGGCCCTTATCCTTGCCGGCTATTACAATAACTTCATCACCTTTTCTCATTTTGTTCATTGCTTTAAGTCCAACTGGCGCTAGAGCACTTCTGGCGCAAGCGAAATAATCTTCATAAACTGGTTCGTTCTGAGCTCGCGGGTTACCGGGCCAAATATGCGTGTGCCAATCGGCTCAAGACGCGCATTCAGCAAAACCGCGGCATTGCCATCAAAGCGAATCAACGATCCATCGCCGCGGCGAACGCCCTTGCGGGTGCGCACGACCACAGCACTGTAAATCTCACCCTTCTTCACTTTGCCGCGAGGAATGGCATCCTTGACGCTGACTTTGATCACATCACCAATAGCTGCATAACGACGCTTCGAACCACCGAGCACCTTGATGCACTGAATGCGTCTTGCACCCGAATTATCGGCTGCGTCGAGAACTGTCTGCATCTGAATCATTGTATTAATCCACTAATCATTTTTTCACTACTGTTGCTGCAAGCTCCCGCTTACTGCTCCTGGGCACGCTCAACAACATTTACAACCGTCCAGGCCTTATTTTTGGAGACTGGTCGGCATTCGCTGATCGCAACACGATCACCCATTTTGCATTCATTACTCTCGTCGTGCGCCATAACTTTGGATGTACGACGGATGTACTTGCCATAGGCCGGATGCTTGATCAGGCGCTCAATGGCAACGGAAACCGTCTTATCCATTTTGTCACTGACAACACGACCAACGAGTGTGCGTTTTCGCTTTTCTTCAGTGGTTTTCGTTTCTTCGCTCATTCGCTTTTACTCAACTTTTGTCTTTTGCGTTGTCTGCGGATTTTTTCTCCGCGCTACGCTTGAGTTCACCCATTATGGTTTTCACCCGGGCAATATCTTTCTTTACGCGACCGTACTCATGCGGACGCCCCGTCTCGCCGGTAGCTTGCTGCATACGCAGGTTGAACTGTTCACGGCGAAGAGTCAGCAAATCCTGCGCCAGGTCTTCCTGCGATTTTTCTCTCAAAGTCGACGGCCTTCATCACATCACCTGTCGCGTTACAAACGTGGTCGGGAATGGCAGCTTGGCTGCAGCGAGGCGAAATGCTTCACGAGCAATCTCCTCCGACACACCTTCCATCTCATACAGAACACGTCCAGGCTGGATCTGGCAGACCCAGTACTCAACATTGCCCTTACCCTTACCCTGTCGAACTTCGAGAGGCTTTTTCGTAATTGGCTTGTCCGGAAACACACGAATCCAGATCTTGCCGCCACGCTTGATATAACGCGTCATCGCACGACGCGCTGCCTCGATCTGGCGGGCGGTCAGGCGACCACGCTCGGTAGCTTTCAATCCGTATGTGCCAAACGCAATCGTGCTGCCGCGAATTGCCAGGCCGCGATTGCGCCCCTTCATCTGCTTGCGAAATTTCGTTCTCTTTGGCTGTAACATTTCTTGTGTTCCTGCGCGCTTTTAGCGTGCGCCACCAGCTGCCGCGTCTTTCTCAGCGGCTGGTTTAATTTCAGGTTTTTCAAAAATCTCACCTTTGAAAATCCAGACCTTTACACCGATGACGCCGTATGTGGTTGCCGCCTCAGAGAAACCGTAGTCGATGTCCGCGCGGAACGTGTGCAACGGCACACGACCTTCGCGATACCACTCCGATCGGGCGATCTCAGCACCGTTCAAACGGCCACCGACCTTAACCTTGATGCCCTCGGCACCTACACGCATCGTGTTGGTTACGGCACGCTTCATTGCGCGGCGAAACATCACACGACGTTCCAGTTGCTGCGCGATCCCCTCGGCCACCAGCTGCGCGTCCATCTCCGGCTTGCGCACCTCGGAAATATTGATGCGCACGTCATTAATGCTCATACCGACGATCTTCGCGAGTTCTTTGCGCAGCTTTTCAATATCCTCACCCTTCTTGCCGATGACGATTCCCGGGCGCGCCGTAAAAATCGTGATATTGACTTTCTTCGCCGGTCGCTCGATGAAAATTCGGCTAACCGAAGCATCCTTCAAACGCTTCTTGATGTACTCGCGTATTTTGAAGTCCTGCTGGATGTACACAGGAAACATTTTCGAATCGGCATACCATTTCGATGACCAATCCTTGACGATGCCTAAGCGTATGCCTATTGGATGTACTTTCTGACCCATACTATTTACTCGTCGCCAACGCGAATGATGATGTGGCTGTTGCGCTTGATAATGCGTGTACCACGACCCTTCGCACGTGCCCGGAAACGCTTCAATGTCGGCGCTTCGTTCACTTCAATTGTTGCTACTTTCAGTTCATCTATGTCGGCACCGTGATTGTGCTCTGCATTGGCTATTGCCGATTCGAGCACTTTCTTTACGATGCGCGCACTTTTCTTTGGTGAAAAAGTAAGCGTCTTCAGCGCTTCATCCACATTCTTGCCGCGGATGGCGTCAGCCATCAGCCTGCATTTCTGCGGTGATATCCGCGCATACCGAAGTGTTGCTGCAACCTGCATTACTTACTCCTTCGACCTACTTGGTTTTGCGGTCACCGGAGTGACCTCTATAGGTACGTGTCACCGCAAACTCACCAAGCTTGTGACCAACCATGTTTTCTGAAACCAGAACTGGTACATGTTGACGTCCGTTGTGCACGGCAATCGTCAATCCGACCATGTCTGGCAGAACCATTGAACGACGCGACCAGGTTTTGATGGGTCGACGATCATTCGTCTTAGCTGCTACAGCTACCTTCTTTGCCAGGTGTGTATCGACAAAGGGGCCTTTTCTAACTGAACGTGGCAATGCTCTGATTCCTTAAAATGTTATTTGCGCTTGCGGCGACGAACAATCATGCCGTCCGTACGCTTATTCGAACGCGTCTTGTATCCCTTGGTAGGGGTACCCCATGGGCTTACCGGATGGCGACCGCCGGATGTACGACCCTCACCACCACCATGCGGGTGATCTACCGGGTTCATCGCGACGCCGCGAACCGTTGGTCGCACGCCTCTCCAGCGCTTCGCACCGGCTTTACCGAGCTTGCGCAGGTTGTGCTCACCGTGGCCGACTTCACCGATAGTGGCGCGACAATCGACATGAATCTTTCTCATTTCACCTGAACGTAAGCGGATCGTGGCGTACGCGCCCTCACGTGCTGCCAACTGTGCGCTACCGCCGGCGGAACGAATGAGCTGACCGCCTTTGCCAGGCTTCATCTCAATGTTGTGTATGATCGTGCCGATCGGAATACTCTTCAACGGCAATGCGTTACCTGGTTTGATCGGTGCATCTTCGCCGCTAACGATTGGCGTACCCTCTGCGACACCTTTCGGCGCGAGAATGTAACGACGTTCACCATCCGAATATTTGATCAGTGCAATATGTGCGCTGCGATTCGGATCGTATTCGAGACGCTCAACCACGCCCTGCACGCTATCTTTGTCGCGCTTGAAATCGATAATGCGGTAGCGCTGCTTGTGCCCGCCACCCTGGTGACGAACCGTAATCCGCCCCGTGTTGTTACGACCGCCTGAACTGGTCTTCTTGTCGAGCAACGCACTGTGTGGCTTGCCTTTATGCAGGCCTGGCGTCTTGATCGCTACCTGGAACCTGCGTCCGGCTGAAGTCGGTTTGGATTTGTGTAATGACATCGTCTTTTACCGTTTACCTTATTCGCCGCCGAGGAAGTCGATATGACTGCCTTCGGCCAGTCTGACGTAGGCCTTTTTCCACGACGCACGTCGACCTGAGGTCGCGCCATGGCGCTTCACCTTGCCCTGGTAGTTAATTACTTTGACACTCTGTACCGTAACTTCGAACAACAGCTCGACCGCCTGCTTAATCTCTGATTTATTGGCATCCGTGCGTACTTTGAACACGAACTGGTTCTTCTCCGCGACGAAATGGCTCTTTTCTGACAAATGCGGGCCTCGCAGCACCGTCATCAGTCTCTCCTGGTGAGCTGCAACACTCATGACAGACGCTCCTCAATCAGTTTCAACGCCGGCAATGTGATGAGAACTTTTTCAAAGCGCATCAACACAACCGGGTCGATCGAGGCAGCATCGCAAATTCCAACGTCCGCCAGATTGCGCGCCGACAGAAATACTTTCTCATCGAATGCTTCGTTGACAATCAAAACGCTCTCGAGTCCTAGCGCTGTCAATTTGCCTTTTAGCTCTTTGGTCTTCGGCGCATCCATCGTGAGGGATTCTGTAACTACCAGCCGATCCTGCCGAACGAGTTCCGAGAAAACGGAGCGCAATGCGCTACGGTACATTTTCTTGTTGACCTTCTGCGAGTAATCGCGAGGTCTTGCTGCAAATGTACGACCACCGCCAACCCAGATAGGGCTACGAATGGTGCCAGCACGTGCACGGCCTGTGCCTTTCTGACGCCATGGTTTTGCGCCGCCGCCGGAAGCCTGGGCACGGTTCTTCTGTGCCTTGGTACCGGCCCGACTGCCAGCAAGGAATGCGTTTACAACCTGGTGTACGAGCGGCTGGTTAAATTCTGCACCGAATGCGCTATCCGCGACATCGACGCTGCCGCTGCCTGCCATTTTCAGCTTCATGAGGTTGCCCTCGCTTTCACGGCCGGGCGGACAATTACTTTGCCGCCAGCATGACCAGGTACTGCGCCCTTGATCAGCAGCAGGTTGCGCTCTTCGTCAACACGGACGACTTCAAGGTTTTGCACGGTGCGGCGTACGTTACCCATGTGACCCGCCATTTTCTTGCCCTTAAAGACGCGGCCCGGGGTCTGGTTTTGCCCGATTGATCCCGGTGCACGGTGAGCGAGAGAGTTGCCGTGTGTCGCGTCCTGCATCGCGAAGTGATATCGCTTGATGACGCCGGCAAAGCCTTTACCTATGGTTGTACCGATAACATCGACTTTCTGTCCGACCTCGAAAATATCAACTTTGATTTCCTGGCCAGCCGCATATTCCCCCTCTTCGGGCTGCTCATCAGCGCCGAGGCGGAACTCAGTCATTAGGTCGCCGGCTTCAACCTTTGCCATAGCAAAGTGGCCGGCTTCAGGTTTGCTCACGCGGGACGCTTTGCGAGAACCTGCAGAAACCTGCAGTGCGCGATAGCCGTCGTTTTCCACGGACTTAACCTGTGTGATCCGGTTTGGTTGTGCCTCAATTACGGTAACCGGAATTGAATTTCCGTCTTCCGTAAAGACACGTGTCATGCCGCGCTTGCGGCCAACAAGACCCATTGTCATCTCAAAAACCTCGCACTGACTTCGATTGGTCAGCACCTAAAAATACGGTTTGCCTGTCTTTCAATTTTCACCACAGCGACTTCGATTGGCCGCTGTTGCAATAGAAGGGGACGGAGCACTTTTATCTGCACCCAACCCTTCAGTCTTCAGTGGCTGCTAAGGGATAAAAGTGCTCCGTCCCCTTTATTGCAGACACACGAAAGGGCCAGCCATCGCCTGGAATACTTATCTGTATTCCGATGCTATTGAGCTGACCCCAATCCGGTTAAAAACCGGTTTTCCGGGATTTGCCGAGTCGCCTTCGGTTTCCTGGCGACCTAACTTTAAGCGTCACTTAGCCTGAGCTTAGTGTCGCCGTTTTCGGAACCTGGCCTACTCCCGGTCCGGCCAAGTCCTGCGAGCCCGCCATTATACTGCTGAAAAGCCTTAATACAAGCCATTTTTGGCCTGGATTAAGGCTTTTTATTTAGCTCGGCAAATGCGGCTCACCGAGTAGAATTATTTGCAGCTATTTGACGGGTTTCTGAGTGTAACTTATTGTTATTAAAAGATATATTGAAAGTGCTGTAGGAGCCCGTCCTGACGGGCGATCAGAGTTGATACGCGTGCTCACCTTTGATCGCCCGTCAGGACGGGCTCCTACAGAGCCATAATTATCATTTCAGTGGGTTTTCCGTCGCTAAGACACTCCCACCCCGCCAATAAAATACCGGGCGGCATAGCCGGCCCGGTATGAGCAAGCCCAATCTCAGTGGCTTAGTGGCAGCGCAACGCGATGGCCACTACAGCCACAATCAATTCAGTTTGATTTGGACGTCTACGCCAGCCGGTAGCTCTAACTTCATCAATGCATCAACTGTCTTGTCGGTCGGATCGACGATATCCATCAGCCGCTTATGCGTGCGGATTTCGTACTGATCGCGAGCGTCCTTGTTGACGTGCGGTGAAATCAGGATTGTAAATCGTTCCATTCTCATTGGGAGCGGAATCGGTCCTTTCACGGTGGCGCCAGTGCGCTTCGCGGTTTCCACGATCTCTCTGGCTGAATTGTCGATCAATCGGTGATCGAATGCTTTCAGGCGTATTCTGATGTTTTGGTTTGTTGCCACGTTTATTCCTAGTTAATCTAATCGTTTATTGCTTTGACTTTAATTGTAGTCATCGCACTAGTCATTGTAAAAGCGACCATCTTGATTCGGGACACGGAGTGTTGAGCTTGTTTCGCGTTCCACTCGTGTTGATCGAAGATCGAAAGGTCGTTCTTACGGTCTTTTTTGCTATGTCTCTGGTTCTATGTCCGTTATCGCCCGCTGGGCGGGCTCCTACGATGCTTTTCCTTTCTGTTTTGGCGCCTTATCTTTCTACAAGGTGCCGGTGTTGTGCGCCGTTCTTTCTAATTGGTGCCGATATCGGTTACGTCGAGGATCTTGGCTACTACGCCGGCGCCTACTGTGCGGCCGCCTTCGCGGATTGCAAAGCGTAAGCCTTCTTCCATCGCGATTGGCGCAATTAGTTCAACAACCATCTGCACGTTGTCGCCCGGCATGACCATCTCGGTTCCTTCAGGAAGTTCGCAAGCACCCGTAACATCCGTCGTGCGGAAGTAAAACTGCGGGCGATATCCCTTGAAGAACGGCGTATGTCGGCCGCCCTCTTCCTTGGTCAGGATGTAAACCTCGGCATCAAACGTCGTGTGCGGTGTGATCGAGCCGGGCTTGGCCAGTACCTGGCCACGCTCAACGTCTTCTCGCTTGGTACCGCGAAGCAGTACACCAACGTTATCGCCAGCTCGACCCTCGTCCAGCAACTTCCTGAACATCTCAACACCCGTACAGGTGGTCTTCTCGGTATCCTTGATACCGACAATCTCAATCTCATCACCCACGTTGACGATACCGCGGTCAATACGCCCGGTTACCACCGTGCCACGACCCGAGATAGAGAATACGTCCTCTACCGGCATCAAAAAGTCACCGTCAATTGCACGCTCAGGCACCGGAATGTAGCTGTCCATCGCGGCGATTAACTTCTCGATGGAGGGTACGCCAATATCAGAGGTATCTCCTTCAAACGCCTTCAGCGCAGATCCGGTAATAATCGGCGTGTCATCACCCGGGAACTCGTAGGTCGAGAGAAGATCACGGACTTCCATCTCAACCAGCTCCAAAAGCTCCTCATCATCAACCTGGTCGGCCTTGTTCAGGTAAACCACGATGTAGGGAACGCCAACCTGGCGCGCCAGCAGGATGTGCTCGCGCGTCTGTGGCATCGGTCCGTCCGCTGCACTCACGACCAGGATCGCACCGTCCATCTGCGCTGCACCCGTGATCATGTTCTTCACGTAGTCAGCATGTCCCGGACAGTCAACGTGAGCGTAGTGACGGTTGTCACTCTCGTACTCTACGTGGGCTGTCGCAATCGTGATGCCGCGCTCTCGCTCTTCGGGCGCGTTATCAATCTGATCGTAGCCCTTAACTTCACCGCCGTGTTTCTCAGCCATGACTTTCGTCAACGCTGCTGTCAGTGTTGTCTTGCCATGGTCAACGTGACCAATCGTGCCTACGTTTACATGCGGCTTCGTTCTTTCAAATTTTTCTTTTGACATGACCTATTTCCAATTCCTATCCGGGTTGTCGTATTTATCTAAACTTCAATCGACGCCTTACGCGCCGCACTTCCAATTTGGCAGTCCTGAAAAATTCACTTGGCGTCGCCATTCGAATTTTTCTTTAGACATGACTTTTTCCAGTTCCTATCCTGAGTGTCAACATTATCTTTTCTTCGGGCAACGCCTTACGCGCCGCACTTCCAATTTGGTAGCCCAAAAAACATTACCTGGCGTCGCCACTCAAATTTTTCTTTTAACATGACCCTTGTCTCTCAAATAGTAATCACAAATTCAGGTTTCACCAAAAAACCTAACTCGCCTTCCTCAATACGCTATCTGCCACGTTCTGTGGCACTTCATTATATTTTTCGAATTCCATTGAATACACCGCACGCCCCTGACTCATCGAGCGCAGGTCGGTAGCGTAACCAAACATTTCCGCGAGCGGTACTTCAGCTCGGATAATCTTGCCTGAGGGCGAATCGTCCATACCCTGGGGCAGGCCACGCCTGCGGTTCAGATCACCCATGACATCGCCCATGTAATTTTCCGGCGTCACCACTTCAACCTTCATAATCGGCTCAAGCAGAACCGGTCGCGCTTTCATCGCGCCTTCCCTGAAACCCATTGAGCCAGCAATCTTGAACGCCATTTCGCTTGAATCGACGTCATGGTACGAGCCGTCATACAAAGTGACTTTGACATCGACTACCGGGTAACCGGAGATAACGCCATTTTCCATCTGCTCTTTGATGCCCTTGTCTACAGCGCCGATGTATTCCCGGGGCACAACACCGCCGACAATCGCGTTGACGAACTCGTAGCCTTCACCCGCTTCCTGCGGCTCGAGCTTGAGGTACACATGACCATACTGGCCGCGGCCACCGGACTGGCGAACGAACTTGCCTTCCTGCTCGACTGTCTTACGTATGGTCTCGCGATAAGCAACCTGCGGTTTACCAACATTGGCCTCTACGCCGAATTCACGCTTCATGCGATCAACGATGATGTCCAGGTGCAGCTCACCCATGCCTGAAATAATGGTCTGACCGGACTCCTCATCCGTCGCAACACGAAAAGAAGGATCTTCTTTCGCCAGCTTTTGCAACGCGATGCCCATCTTTTCCTGATCAACCTTGGTTTTCGGTTCAACCGCAACTGCGATGACCGGCTCTGGAAACTCCATCCGCTCAAGCGTGATGATGTGCTTCAGATCGGTCAGCGTATCGCCCGTCGTAACGTCTTTTAATCCAACTGCAGCCGCAATATCCCCGGCACGAACTTCCTTGATCTCTTTGCGATCGTTGGAATGCATTTGCAGGATACGACCGATACGCTCGCGTTTGCCACGCGCCGAATTATAAATAGTGTCGCCCGAGTTCAGGATGCCCGAATAGACACGGAAGAAGGTCAGGTTGCCGACAAACGGGTCGGTCGCAATCTTGAAGGCCAATGCGGAGAAAGGCTCATCATCAGTCGCATGTCGCTCACCTTCTGAATCGTCTTCCAGGATTCCCTTGATAGCCGGCACGTCAACGGGTGATGGCATGTAGTCAATAACACCATCGAGCATCGCCTGAACGCCCTTGTTCTTAAATGCAGATCCGCACATGGCAACCACAATTTCACCAGCAAGTGTGCGTGCCCTGAGGCCCTTGCGAATCTCGTCTTCGGTCAATTCGTTATCGTTCAGAAATTTTTCCAGGAGTGCTTCATCGGCTTCAGCAGCAGCTTCGATCATCTTGTCGCGCCACGTCTGTGCATCGCCAAGCAAATTTTCCGGGATATCGCGCAGCTCAAAACTCGTGCCCATATTGGCCTCTTCCCAGTAAATCGCTTTCATGCGCACCAGGTCGATCACGCCTGCAAAATTCTCTTCTGCGCCTATCGGCAACTGGATAGGCACAGCATTTGCGGCAAGCCGTTCCTTTACCTGCTCTACAACGCGCAGGAAGTCTGCACCGGCTCGATCCATCTTGTTGACGAAAATCATGCGCGGTACGCCGTACTTGTTGCCTTGCCGCCAGACTGTTTCGGTCTGTGGTTCGACGCCACCAACCGAACATAAAACTGTTACGGCGCCATCGAGCACGCGTAAGCTGCGCTCGACTTCGATGGTGAAGTCGACATGCCCCGGCGTGTCAATGATATTGATGCGATGCTCATCGAACTGCTTTTCCATGCCGCTCCAGAAACAGGTTGTGGCTGCCGAGGTGATCGTAATGCCACGCTCCTGCTCCTGCTCCATCCAGTCCATGACTGCAGCGCCATCGTGCACTTCGCCGATCTTGTGCGATACACCGGTATAGAAAAGAATCCGCTCTGTCGTGGTCGTTTTGCCAGCATCAATGTGCGCCATGATGCCGATATTGCGATAGCGTTCAATGGGGGTTGTGCGTGCCACGAGAATATTCCAAAAAAATAATGCGCGTTGCGAACTACCAGCGGTAGTGCGAAAACGCCTTATTTGCTTCGGCCATACGATGTGTATCTTCTTTCTTTTTGACCGCAATACCGCGGTTCTCGGCAGCATCCATCAATTCATGGGCAAGTCGGTGCGCCATGGATTTTTCGCTGCGGCTTCTTGCGGCGTCGATCACCCAACGCATTGCAAGCGTTTGGCGACGAACAGTGCGAACTTCAATAGGCACCTGGTAGGTTGCGCCGCCAACACGTCGCGACTTGACCTCCACCATGGGCTTGACGTTTTCCAAAGCCTGCTCGAGAAGCTCCAGCGCCTTATCATCGGCGTGAGTTTCTTTTTCTGAAATCCTTTCCAGTGCACCATAAATGATTCGCTCAGCTACGGATTTCTTACCGTCGTTCATAATCATGTTCATGAACTTCGCGAGTAATTCACTGCCAAATTTGGGGTCCGGCAAGATAGTGCGTTTCGGGGCCTGTGATCTTCTTGACATTACTTTGTCTCATTTACCCGGACACGGCGGTCCGGAGCGATTCGTTTAGGTTCACAATTTGCGTTACTAAATCAATAGCGGCGCAAATCACGTCATTATGATTTCGGTCTTTTGGTACCGTACTTCGAGCGACCGTTCCTGCGATCAGCAACGCCGGAACAATCGAGTGTGCCGCGCACTGTGTGGTAGCGCACACCCGGCAGATCTTTTACACGACCGCCGCGTATCAATACGACCGAGTGCTCCTGCAGGTTATGGCCTTCGCCACCGATATAACTGGTGACTTCGAAGCCGTTGGTCAGCCTTACACGCGCGACCTTGCGCATTGCAGAGTTAGGCTTTTTCGGCGTCGTGGTATACACGCGCGTGCAAACTCCGCGCTTTTGCGGGCTGCCCTCAAGTGCCGGGACTGTGCTCTTCACGATTTTCGAAGATCGCGGCTTGCGTACTAACTGGTTCGTTGTGGCCATGAGCCTTCTCTTTTAATAGTCAAAATGCAAAAAAAAACAGCGCGCAACAATACGCGCGCACCCATGCGCCGAACCATTCATGATCCAGCCTGCAGGGTCTGACGAGCCTGGAATTTAAGTCCCTGAATCTACAGGGAAATCCCTTTGTCTCGTCCTTCAATTGTGGGGCCAGTATTTAGCTGGTCCCCGGGTCGGGCGGGCATTGTATTGATGCCGACTTGCGACTGTCAAGCCGCCCAACCCAATATCAGGCGGAGCCTTGCGGCCCCGCACCAATATTTATCGCTACGCCGGTGCGTCCGGCGTCTTTTCCTCGGCGCTGGCACTGACTTCGGACTCGGCCGCTGCCGCAGCAGCAACTTCCTTGGCAACCTGCGCCATGATGTCGTCAGCGGAAACTTCTTCAACCGTTTCAACAGCTTGTGGCGCTTCCTCCAGCTCTTTGAGCTGGTCCGCCAGATCCTGCTCGCGCGTCCTGCGGCGTTCCGCATGATGCGCAAAGCCGGTACCGGCCGGAATCAGTCGACCCACAATCACGTTCTCTTTCAGGCCACGAAGATCGTCCCGCAACCCACGAACAGCGGCTTCAGTTAGCACGCGCGTGGTTTCCTGGAACGAAGCCGCGGAAATAAACGACTCGGTAGCCAGTGAAGCCTTGGTAATTCCGAGCAGAATCGGCTCGAATACCAACGGTTCCTTACCTTGTGCGACCAGCTGATCAATGACCTCAAAGCCTCTCGCCTTGTCGATCTGCTCACCACGGAGATAGTTGCTGTCACCCGGGGTGACCACAATGACCTTGCGCAGCATCTGGCGGATGATTACCTCGATGTGCTTGTCATTGATCTTCACGCCCTGCAGTCGATAAACGTCCTGGATTTCACGCACCAGGTAGTCAGCCAGTGGCTCAACACCCTGCAAACGAAGAATGTCATGCGGTGTCGGCTCGCCATCGGCGATGATTTCGCCGCGAACCACCTGCTCGCCTTCGAATACATTCAGGTGACGCCACTTCGGAATCAACTCCTCGTAACGCTCGCCAGTTTCATCGGTAATGACCAGGCGGAACTTGCCCTTGGTTTCTTTACCAAAGCTGACCGTACCCGTGAACTCCGCCATGATCGCCGGTTCTTTCGGCTTCCTGGCTTCGAACAGGTCCGCAACTCGCGGCAAACCACCCGTAATATCACGCGTTTTCGACGACTCTTGCGGAATACGCGCAATAACGTCGCCAATGGCGACCTTCGCGCCGTCACCCATGCTGATGATGGCACCGGCAGGCAGCGCGTAAACAGCCGGGATGTCGGTGTTTGCAAAGAAAACGTCCGCACCCTCGTCATCAACGAGCTTGGCAACCGGACGTAGATCCTTACCTGTTGAGCCACGTTGCTTCGGATCGAGGATCACGATACTCGTAAGCCCGGTGAACTCGTCCACCTGCTCTGTAACCGTGATGCCATCAAGGAAGTCCTCAAACTGCAGCTTGCCAGCTACTTCAGTGACAACCGGGTGAGTATGTGGATCCCAGTTGGCAACGACCTGGCCTTGCTTGACGCTGGCTGCGTCCTCGACGGTAATCGTGGCACCGTAAGGAACTTTATATTTCTCACGCTCACGGCCATGTTCATTGATTACAGATATCTCGCCGGAGCGTGATACTGCAACCAGGTAGCCTTTGTGATGTTTCACGGTCTTGATATTGTTGAGCCTGACGACACCAGTATTCTTGATCTCGATATTATTGGCAGCAGCCGAACGAGATGCTGCACCACCAATATGGAAGGTACGCATCGTGAGCTGAGTGCCCGGTTCGCCAATCGACTGTGCCGCGATAACGCCAACGGCTTCGCCGATGTTGATGCGGTGACCGCGCGCGAGATCGCGTCCATAACATTGCGAACATACGCCGTAACGAATCTCGCAAGTGATTGGCGAGCGAACCAGAACATGGTCGATCGACAACTCTTCCAGGCGTACAACACCCGCCTCATCGATGAGGGTGCCCGCGTCGAAAGCGATCTTGTCGGTGCCCGGAATTAGCACCGGTTCCGCCAGAACACGACCCAGAACACGATCACCGAGCGCTTCTACGATATCGCCGCCTTCAACGATTGGCGACATTGCAACACCAAACCTGGTTTCGCAATCGACTTCCGTGACCACGAGGTCCTGTGCAACGTCGACGAGTCGGCGTGTCAGGTAACCGGAGTTAGCCGTCTTCAGCGCGGTATCGGCCAGACCTTTACGAGCGCCATGGGTCGAGATGAAGTACTGCAGAACGTCCAGGCCTTCGCGGAAGTTTGCCGTAATAGGCGTCTCGATAATCGAGCCATCCGGTTTCGCCATCAGGCCACGCATTCCAGCGAGCTGCCTGATTTGCGCTGCAGAACCACGCGCGCCGGAATCGGCCATCATGTAGATAGAGTTAAAGGAATCCTGATTGACCGTCTTGCCATTGGCATCTTTAACGGTTTCGGTGCCAAGCTTGTCCATCATCGCTTTGGCTACCTGGTCGTTCGTACGTGACCAGATATCGATAACCTTATTGTAGCGTTCACCCTCGGTTACCAGACCTGAGGAATATTGATCCTGAATTTCCTTAACCTCAGCCTCCGCCGCTGCAAGAATTTCTTCCTTGTCCTCCGGCACGACCATGTCGTTGACGCCAATAGAGATACCGGCAATCGTTGCAAAGCGGAAACCCGTGTACATCAGGCGATCAGCAAAGATGACGGTCTTTTTCAGACCGAGCTCGCGATAACTGGCGTTGATGACGTTCGAGATCGCCTTCTTGCTCATGTCGCGATTGACAAGATCGAAGCTCAGGCCTTCCGGCAACAACTTCGACAGCAAGGCACGCCCAACAGTTGTATCGACCAACTCGATAGTACTGACTGCCTCACCGTCTTCGTCAATCTTGCTTAAAGGCACACGAACTTTGACCTTCGCTTGTAATGCCGCAAAGCCGTTATCGTAGGCCCGACGCGCCTCGTCGACGTCGCTGAATATCATGCCCTCACCCTTGCCGTTAATGGTAGAACGAGTCATGTAATAGAGACCAAGTACAACGTCTTGCGAGGGCACAATAATGGGATCGCCATTTGCCGGGGACAAGATATTGTTTGACGCCATCATCAGGGCACGTGCTTCGATTTGTGCCTCGATTGACAGTGGGACGTGAACGGCCATCTGGTCACCGTCGAAGTCAGCGTTAAATGCTGTACACACCAACGGATGCAGCTGAATAGCCTTGCCTTCAATGAGGACCGGCTCGAAAGCCTGGATGCCCAGTCTGTGCAGGGTTGGCGCACGGTTCAACATCACCGGGTGCTCACGAATAACTTCTTCGAGAATATCCCAGACTTCTGCGCCTTCGCGTTCAACCAGTCGCTTGGCAGCCTTGATGGTGGTCGCCTCACCGCGCAATTGCAGCTTCGAGAAAATGAATGGTTTGAACAGTTCGAGTGCCATTTTCTTAGGTAAGCCACACTGATGCAATTTCAGTGTAGGACCAACGACGATGACGGAACGTCCGGAATAATCCACACGCTTGCCGAGCAGGTTCTGACGGAAACGTCCCTGCTTGCCTTTGATCATGTCCGCCAGAGATTTCAGCGGGCGCTTGTTGGTGCCGGTAATCGCACGACCGCGACGACCATTGTCCAACAATGCATCGACCGACTCCTGCAGCATGCGTTTTTCGTTGCGCACAATGATGTCCGGAGCATTCAGCTCCAGGAGACGACGCAGGCGATTATTACGGTTGATTACACGGCGATACAGATCGTTAAGATCAGAGGTCGCGAATCGGCCACCATCCAGCGGTACCAAAGGACGCAGGTCCGGCGGCAATACTGGCAATACCGTCATAACCATCCACTCAGGCTTGTTACCTGACTCGATGAATGACTCAAGCAACTTCAGTCGCTTCGACAGGCGCTTGATCTTCGTCTCCGAACGCGTCGCACCGATATCTTCACGAACCTGCAACACTTCGCGTTGCAGATCGATGGTCGAGAGCATTTCGCGTACAGCTTCAGCGCCCATACGGGCATCGAATTCGTCGCCGTATTGCTCGATCGCGTCGAGATACATCTCGTCGGTCATCAAAGCACCGCGCTCGAGCTCCGTCATACCAGGCTCAACAACAACGAATGCTTCGAAATAAAGCACACGTTCTATTTCACGCAGCGTCATATCCAGCATGAGGCCGATACGAGATGGCAGTGATTTCAGGAACCAGATATGTGCGACGGGGCTCGCAAGATCGATATGCGCCATGCGTTCGCGACGCACTTTCGTCTGTGTAACTTCAACGCCACACTTCTCGCAAACCACGCCACGATGCTTCAGCCGCTTGTATTTGCCACAGAGACATTCGTAGTCCTTGATCGGGCCAAAAATCTTGGCGCAAAAAAGGCCGTCACGCTCAGGCTTGAACGTTCTGTAGTTGATCGTCTCCGGCTTTTTGACTTCGCCAAACGACCATGAACGAACCATGTCGGGTGACGCCAGGCCGATGCGGATAGCATCAAAGTCGTCGACCGGATTCTGGTACTTGAATAATTTAAGAAGATCTTTCATTAGTCTGTCTCCAACTCAATGTTGATGCCGAGAGATCGAATCTCCTTCACCAGTACATTGAAAGACTCGGGCATGCCTGCATCCATTTCATGTTCGCCATCCACGATGTTCTTGTACATCTTGGTACGACCCTGAACATCATCGGACTTGACTGTCAGCATTTCCTGCAAGGTATAGGCTGCGCCGTAGGCTTCCAGCGCCCAGACCTCCATCTCACCGAATCGCTGACCACCGAACTGCGCCTTACCACCCAGCGGCTGCTGCGTCACAAGACTGTATGGGCCTGTCGAACGTGCATGCATCTTGTCATCAACCAGGTGGTTGAGTTTCAGCATGTACATGTAACCAACCGTTGTCACACGCTCGAACTCCTGTCCGGTGCGGCCGTCAGTAAGTTGTGTCTGACCCGTTTCGGAAAGGTCGGCAAGCTTGAGCAAGCCCTTGATTTCAGCCTCAGAGGCGCCATCAAAAACCGGTGTCGCCGTTGGCACACCGTTCACCAGGTTACCGGCAAGTTCGATGACCTCTGCATCACTTAATGACTTGATGTTTTCCACCCGGCCGCCGGTCGTGTTGTACACGGTCTCGAGGAACTGGCGAATCTTGGCTGTGGACTCCTGTGCCTTCAGCATCCTGTTGATTTTATGACCAAGTCCTTTCGCCGCCATGCCCAGATGCGTTTCCAGCACCTGTCCAACGTTCATGCGCGAGGGGACACCCAGGGGGTTCAATACGATATCAACCGGTGTGCCATCTTCGAGATAAGGCATGTCTTCAACAGGCACGATCATCGAGATGACACCCTTGTTACCGTGACGTCCAGCCATCTTGTCGCCAGGCTGAATCCTGCGTTTGACGGCCAGGTAAACCTTGACCATTTTCAGCACGCCTGGCGCCAGGTCATCACCAGCGGTGATTTTTTCTTTCTTGACTTCGTAGCGATGGTCGAACTCGGCTCGTTGCGTTTTGAGACGCTCTGATGCGGTCTCAAGCTGCTCATTCGCCTCGTCGTTCTTCAGGCGAATCTCGAACCACTGTTCACGCGACAGCTCGTCCAGGTAAGCTTTGGTGATCTTGCTGCCTGATTTCAGCTTGTTCGGCCCACCCTGAGCCATTTTGCCGGTCAGCATGCGTTCGACGCGCTCGTAGATGTCTTCTTCGAGAATCCGCAGCGTGTCATCGAAGTCCTTGCGTACGCTTTCCAGCTCAGACCTTTCAATGGACAACGCACGGATGTCTTTTTCAACGCCATCGCGAGTGAAGACGCGAACGTCAATCACTGTTCCATCCATTCCGGGCGGAACACGCAATGACGTGTCTTTGACGTCAGACGCTTTCTCGCCAAAAATTGCACGCAGAAGTTTCTCTTCGGGTGTCAGCTGCGTTTCGCCCTTCGGCGTAACCTTGCCAACCAGTATGTCGCCAGCGCTTACTTCCGCACCGATGAACGCGATTCCTGATTCGTCGAGCTTCGCCAGCGCGGCATCACCAACATTCGGGATATCTGAAGTAATATCTTCGGAGCCGAGCTTAGTGTCACGCGCGACACAGGACAGCTCCTCAATGTGAATCGTGGTGAAGCGGTCTTCCTTGACAACTCTTTCCGATATCAGGATCGAATCTTCAAAGTTGTATCCGTTCCACGGCATGAACGCGACCAGCAGGTTCTGGCCAAGCGCGAGCTCACCCATATCAGTGGACGGTCCGTCTGCCAGTACGTCGCCTTTCGCAATCTTGTTGCCACCTTTAACCAGCGGGCGCTGATTGATACAAGTGTTCTGATTGGAACGCGTGTATTTGGTCAGGTTGTATATATCGACGCCAGATTCAGATGCATCTGTTTCATCGTCGTTGACACGGACCACGATGCGCGAAGCATCCACCGAGTCAACCGTACCGCCGCGCCTTGCTACAACCGTAACACCGGAGTCGATGGCAACCGTTCGCTCCATGCCGGTACCGACCAATGGCGCCTCGGCACGCAACGTCGGGACTGCCTGGCGCTGCATATTCGAGCCCATCAGTGCCCGGTTAGCATCATCATGCTCAAGGAACGGGATCAGAGACGCAGCGACCGAAACAATCTGTCGTGGAGACACGTCCATGTAGTCGATTTCGGCCGGGCCTGAAAGCGTGAACTCATTCTTGTGGCGAACTGAAATGAGGTCTTCGACAAATCTATTATTCTTGTCGAGTTCCGCATTAGCCTGCGCAATGACGTACTGGCTCTCTTCAATTGCTGAAAGGTAATCGATCTTGGCTGTCGCCTTGCCTTTATTTACTTTGCGATATGGCGTCTCAAGGAATCCGTAAACATTGGTGCGCGCATAAACTGCGAGAGAGTTAATCAAACCAATATTCGGACCTTCAGGCGTTTCAATCGGACAAACACGACCGTAGTGGGTCGGGTGCACGTCGCGAACCTCAAATCCTGCCCGCTCACGCGTCAGGCCGCCTGGCCCAAGCGCCGATACTCTGCGTTTGTGCGTGACTTCGGACAACGGATTGTTCTGATCCATGAACTGCGACAACTGGCTTGAGCCAAAGAACTCTTTGACCGCAGCCGCCACTGGCTTGGCGTTAATCATTTCCTGCGGCATCAGACCTTCAGTTTCAGCCTGCGTCAGGCGTTCTTTCACTGCGCGTTCGACGCGAACCAGGCCAACGCGGAATGCGTTTTCTGCCATTTCACCAACGCTTCTTACACGCCGGTTACCGAGATGATCGATGTCATCAACCGTGCCATAGCCGTTACGGATATTGACCAGCGTCAGGAGCACGTCGAGAATATCCTCGTTATCGAGGATGCCGCTGCCTTCCGAATCTTCGCGGCCTACACGACGATTGAATTTCATTCGCCCAACCGAAGACAGGTCGTAGCGATCCGGGTTGAAGAACAGGTTCTGGAACAGGTTTTCTGCCGCTTCCTTGGTCGGCGGCTCACCTGGGCGCATCATGCGATAGATTTCGACCAGCGCTTCCAGGCGTGTGGTCGACGGATCGATCTTCAGCGTATTCGAAATGTACGGACCACGGTCCAGATCATTGGTGTACAGCGTCTGGATGTGCTCGATACCGTTTTCGATCAGCAACTCGACGACTTCCGGCAGTAACTCAGCATTCGCTGCAGCGAGCAATTCACCGGTTTCCGTATCGATGATGTCATGGGCGAGAATCTTGGTCTCAAGATATTCAGTCGGTACGACCAGCTTTTTAACTGTCGACTTCTCCATGTCGCGGACGTGCTTCGCGGTGATGCGTCGACCTTCCTCAATAATCATCTTGCGGCCGAGCTTGATATCGAACATCGCGGTTTCGCCACGCAAGCGTTCCGGCACGAGGCCCATGCTGATTTCTTTCTCTGACAGGTAAAAATCGGACTTCTCGAAGAAAATATCGAGCATCTCAACATTTGTCAGGCCCAGGGCACGCAAAATGATCGTGACTGGCAGTTTCCTGCGTCGATCAATGCGCGCGAATACCGCGTCCTTGGGATCGAATTCGAAGTCGAGCCACGAGCCGCGGTAAGGAATGATTCGTGCGGAGAACAGCAGCTTGCCGGATGAGTGCGTTTTGCCCTTGTCATGATCAAAAAACACGCCGGGCGATCGATGCAGCTGTGACACGATGACGCGCTCGGTGCCATTAATGACAAACGTACCATTCCTGGTCATCAGTGGCATTTCGCCGAGATAGACTTCCTGCTCGCGAATATCCTTCACTGGCTTGGGCGTTCCGCTGGCCTCTTTATCGTATATGACGAGGCGAACTTTGACGCGAATAGGAGCAGCGAAGGTCAGACCACGCATTTGACATTCTTTAACGTCAAAGACAGGTTCGCCCAGGCGATAGCTCACGTACTCCAGCGCGGCATTTCCGGAATAACTAACAATCGGAAATACTGTCTGAAATGCAGCGTGCAAGCCGCGATTGGCGCGGTCCTCTACAGCTACGTCTTCCTGCAAAAACTTGGCGTACGAGCCTAGCTGGATTGCCAGGAGATACGGGACATCAAGAATTGTCGGCCGCTTGCCGAAATTCTTCCGTATGCGCTTTTTCTCAGTGAATGAATAGGCCATTCGAGTTCATCCTCATTTGTGGTAGCTACCCTCGCCAGTCAAGGCCGTCGCTACCATCACTACAAAATTTTTCTGTGCGTTTAAAACGAACAGACGCTACGACGTGGCCCACGGAAAATCCGCCGGCCACATCGTGCAATGCTGACCATGACGACTACGCCGCCCTGGTCCTGCATCTGAAGGTACTGCGCCAAGCTTTTTACTTAAGCTCGACTGTGGCGCCAGCTTCTTCAAGTTGCTTCTTGAAGGTTTCAGCGTCTGCCTTTGATGCAGCTTCCTTAATTACTGAAGGGGTGCCTTCAACCGCGTCCTTGGCTTCTTTCAGGCCAAGACCGGTGATTGTGCGCACAGCCTTAATGACTGCAACTTTGGCTTGACCAAAGCTGGTCATAACGACATCGAACTCGTCCTTTTCTTCAGCTGCAGCTTCACCACCACCAGCACCAGCGGCTGCAACAGCAACCGGAGCAGCGGCAGAAACGCCCCATTCGTCTTCGAGCATTTTCACAAGCTCGACAACTTCCATAATTGGCTTAGCGCTCAACTCTTTGAGCAGATCTTCGTTTGACAATGCCATCTTCATATTCCTCTGTTTTCTGTACCTGAGTCAGGTAATAAAGTTTTATAGCCCAGTTCTATGCTGCATCCGCTTCGCCGCGCGCAGACAAAGTCCGCGCCAGCATTGCAGGTGGTTCAGCAAGAGTCCGTACCAGTTTGGTCATCGGTGCGATCATTACGCCAAGCAACATTGCACGCGCCTGATCAAACGTCGGCAAATCTGCCAACTTCGCTAGATCACTCGCTGGCAACAGCTGCCCGCCCAAAGATAGCGAGACTGCCTGCAGAGCTTCGTGCTCCTTGGCAAAGTCCTTGATAACCCTGGCAGCGGCACCTGGATCGTCTTTCGCAAACGCGAGCAGAACGGGTCCTTTGAGCGAATCTTCCAAACACTCAAAATCGGTACCTTTAAATGCCCGGCGTGCCAGCGTGTTTTTGACCACACGCAAATACACGTCGGCGCCGCGCGCTTCCTTACGCAACTCCGTCATTTCTGCAACAGACAAACCCCGGTATTCCGCCACTACAGCGGAAAGAGATTCGCCTGCAACCGCGCTTACCTCTTTGACAAAAGCTTTTTTGTCTTCGAGTCTCAGTGCCATGAATTTCTCCTGGCTTACGGTTACACACACAGGTAAGGCAAGCCTTACCCCCTTTTTTGTCATGGCTTCTCGCAAACCTCTGCGAGTTACCCTGACTGTCGACAGTGGGTAACCGTCGCCAGATTGCTCCGACTCAGGTAACACCATCTGCGCAGGAAAATATTAAGGGTGGGGTTCATCCCAACCTCCTGCGGTCTTCGACGACAATCGGATTGCTCCGACTTTTTCCGCGATCCCGCCCGAAGACGAAATCACAAAACCACTCAATCAGGCGTCAACAGTCGCCTGATCGACAGAAACTCCCGGCCCCATCGTTGATGACACGGTCAGTTTCTTCAAAAACACACCCTTTGCAGAAGCTGGTTTGGACTTCTTGAGATCCACCAGCAATGCGATAAGGTTTTCTTTTAAAGCAGCAATATCGAAATCAGCGCGACCGATCGGGCAATGAATAATGCCGGCTTTGTCTGTGCGATAACGTACTTGTCCTGCTTTAGCATTCTTTACGGCTGTTTCCACATCAGCGGTTACCGTGCCAACCTTTGGGTTCGGCATCAGGCCACGTGGCCCAAGAATCTGACCCAGGGCGCCAACAACGCGCATGGCATCCGGAGTCGCAATTACAACGTCAAAATTCATTTCGCCGCCCTTGATTGACTCGGCGAGATCTTCGAAACCGACAATGTCCGCACCGGCTTTCTTCGCCTTCTCGGCATTTTCGCCCTGGGCAAAAACTGCTACTCGCACGGTTTTTCCGGTGCCATTCGGCAATACCGTTGAACTACGCACAACCTGGTCTGATTTACGTGGATCAACGCCGAGATTTACCGACACATCGATGCTTTCCGGGAATTTCGCGGTTGCCAGCTCTTTGACCATGGTCAGCGCGTCATCGATTGAGTAGTGCGTATTCGGATCGACTTTTTCACGCGCAAGTTTTTTGCGTTTGCTTAAAACAGCCATTAGTTCACTCCTTCAACGTCAATACCCATGCTGCGGGCAGTGCCAGCAATGGTACGCACCGCGGCGTCCATATCAGCTGCTGTTAAATCCGGCATTTTCGTTGTCGCAATTTCTTCCAGCTGCGCACGATTCACCTTGCCCACTTTATTAGTGTTCGGTTCGCCTGAGCCTTTCTTGAGGCCAGCGGCTTTGCGCAACAACACTGCAGCCGGTGGTGTCTTACAAATGAATGTAAAACTACGGTCGCTGTAGACAGTAATGATGACGGGAATCGGTAAGCCGGCTTCCGTACCTTGAGTTTCTGCATTAAACGCCTTGCAGAACTCCATAATGTTGACGCCATGCTGGCCCAATGCGGGTCCAACAGGCGGACTTGGATTTGCCTGGCCTGCAGGAACCTGCAGCTTTATATAGCCAGTTACTTTCTTAGCCATTTTGTTTTCCTTTCGAGTTCAAGCGCCGGTTAGGGCTCCTCGTATGTTTTAACTCTGAATCGCACCTTTTGTCGCTAACGCGGTGTTTGGATGCGATCCTGTTTGCTTTTCGTCTTGCCCTTCTTTCCTGGCACCGATATCGCCCGCTGGGCGGGCTCCTACGATGCTTGAGCGCACGATTCGTGAGCTCACGATTGCACTCTATTAGTGCGACCGGTTCCTAAAATCTAGCCTTTTTCTACCTGGCCGAAGTCCAGTTCTACTGGGGTCGAGCGGCCTAAAATCTGTACTGCTACCTGTAAGCGGCTTTTTTCGTAGTTGACTTGTTCTACTACGCCACTGAAATCGTTGAACGGGCCATCTGTGACTCGTACCAGCTCGCCGGGTTCAAATAATACTTTCGGCCTTGGTTTGTCGACGCCTTCCTGAACGCGATTCAGTATCTGGTCGGCTTCTTTTTCCGAAATTGGGGCTGGCTTGTCACTCGAACCGCCAATGAATCCCAATACCTTGGGCACTTCCTTTACGAGGTGCCAGGTTTCGTCATCCATTTCCATCTGTACCAGGACGTAGCCCGGAAAGAATTTGCGCTCACTGCGCCGTTTCTGCCCTTCCTTCATCTCGACCACTTCTTCGGTTGGAACGAGAATGTCGCCAAACTTCTCTTCCAGGCCTGCCAGCGCTATGCGCTCTAGTAGCGAGGCCTTTACCTTGTGTTCGAAATTAGAATAGGCGTGGACGATGTACCAACGTAACGCCACCAGTCTTTCCCCTTAAATTCGTCTGCAACTAGCCGGTAGAACCGACCAGCGTGCGTGTCAGCCAGAGCAGGAAAGAATCCAGACCCCAGAAGAACAACGCCATAATTAATGTAAATACGAAAACCGCAATTGCCGTCTGCGTAGTTTCCTGTTTGGTCGGCCAAATAACCTTGCGTATCTCTACACGCGACCCTTGTATAAAGGCCCACAACCGATGTCCCTGCGCGCTGGT
>PVMK01119519.1_pt1 | contig 26822 bp, 25 predicted proteins | sample 1853481 | NCBI WGS metagenome assembly PVMK01 (sample SAMN08533507, study PRJNA380276) | Marine sediment metagenome, whole genome shotgun sequencing project. | reverse complement strand
GAGTGAATTTTTCAGACCGGGGCGATTTTCAGGGATGAAAATCGAGGGCGCCCAGGACACGAGTCCTGTAAGCCCGGTCCCGATCAGGCTGAAACATTCGCGAGGGGAGCCCGCAGGGCCGGATAAGAAAGGGTTGAGAAAGCCTACCCAGGCCGCTGCATGCCCGCACTGCATCAACAAAACACGCCATGATTCATGCCCAATACCCGAACAGTGGTATACCATGAATCCAGACTATTACCCTTGTACGGAAACAACATGAAAACAACCATCTGCACCTTGCTGTCCTCCCTGATCCTCTTGTCAGCACCACTTGCGGCCGAACCAGCCCCCACCGCAGCAGAGGCCGGTCTGATGGTGGGTTCACCCCCACCCTCCGACAAGATAGTGACGATCGAAAATTTCCTGCAGCCGCCCTACAACCGCTGGAGCCTGATGCATCTGCGCGAGATTGTACCCACCCGGAACGTACCATTGGGTAGACAGCCTGCGAAGTTGCCCCGCAAGTTGGTTGACCTGTCCGGCCTCGAGGTTGATCTTGGTGACGGTCGCACCGTTACGGTCGGTGATTGGCTGGAGGCTGCCTACACAGATGGCTTTATTGTGCTCCACGACGGCAAAATGGTCTTCGAGCGTTACTACAACGGCCAGACTGCGGGCATGCAGCACCTGATGTTCTCGGTAACCAAGTCCTTTACCGGCACGATGATGCTGATGTTGATGGAGGAGGGGCTGATAGACGGCAATGCGACGGTCGAATCCTACCTGCCCGAGCTGGCGGACACCGCTTTTGGTGACGCCACGGTGCAGCAAATGCTCGATATGACCAACTCCATCGAGTACAACGAGGATTATTACAATTCAGAAGCAGACATAAGCCGTTTTCTGGAGGCCATGCTGCCAGGTGGGGAAGGCCTGTATTCCAACCTGCAGGGCCTGAAGAAAAAGAACCCGAAGTTTGAGCATGGGGAAGCGTTCCACTACGTCACACCGGACCCGGAAGTGCTGGGCTGGATCATTCGCCGCGTGACTGGTGAAAATCTCGCCCAGGTTTTACGCCGGCTGATCTGGTCCAAACTGGGCGCCGGGCAGGAAGCCTATTACTGGCTCGATTACTACGGTGTTGAAATGGCCGGCGGAGGGCTCGCGATCACTTTGCGCGATGCGGCCCGGTTTGGTCAGATGATCCTGCGGGACGGTCGTTACAACGGCAAGCAAGTGGTGTCCACCGCCGTTGCCCGCCGCATCAAAAGGCAGCGCAATGCAGAATTGTTCAATCGCTACTACAACGATCCCTGGTACGAACAAGTGGCGGCCTCCTATCACGACCAGTGGTGGGGTTATGCCGGCGTCAACGCAGTTGCCGCACTCGGCGTTCACGGTCAGTTTATCTACATCAACCCCGCTGCCAGGGTCGTGATTGCCAAGCACTCCTCAGATCCGGATGCTGAGAGCGATCGCGTGGATAACGAAACACCACTGATCATGCACGCCATCTCCGCCCACTTACAGACTCTGTAGGAGGCCGCCACGCGGGCGAACGTTCACTGCATGCTTGCACGGCATAAATTTCGCCCGCGTGGCGGCCTCCTACAGCTTTCGGTTCAGGCGGATCAGAGTAAAGATGACCAGCAGGCCGAATAGTGCTATTGCGGCCAGCAACATGAAATAGTGCTGATGCCCCACCGGGCCGGGTGCGTTATCCAGGATACGGCCGGCGATGGGTGCGAAGAAGATATCCGGTGTGTAACCGATAAACGACACGATGCCAACCGTGGTGCCGGTCAGGTGGCGGGGTGTTTTGGATTCCTGCAGCAGGGCAAAGTACACGCCTCGCAGTGCAAAAACCGCGAAGAAACTCACGAAAATGTTGGCGTAAATCATATTGAGCCAGGCCGCTGAGGGCACGGCAATGGCCAGCGTGCCGAAAGACGCCACCAACACCAGGAAAGCGATGCCGATGATCCTGCTGGCGCTGAACCGGTCAGCGACGAAGCCGGCGACGACTGCGGCCACAGGCCTCAGGTAAGAAGCATAGGCCGTGAACCGCGCTGCCTCGACCTCGTCCATGCCCAGCACATCCACCGCGTACAGCGAAAAATTATCCAGCCCCTTGAACCCGCAATAGGCGCAGACGATCACCCCTGCCTGGGCCCAGACAATCGGACGGCGCAATACGCCCATCATGCCGGAGAATGGATCTGATCGGGCGCCGCCGCTCGAATTGCCGGAGCGTGGCAGCAGAAACCAGGTAAGTATCCCGGCTGCGGCCGTGGCCGCGGAGTACAGCAGAATAACCACGCGGAATCCTGCCCGCCGCTCTGCATCACTGGCCAGTTGAGCATCGGCCGGCAGGTACAGGCTGAGCATGCCCACCGCGAACAGTGCAAAACCGGCCGCAGCCAGCCCGCGACCCCCTTCCAGGATACCGAAGGCCTTGCCCTGGGAGTATTCACCGCCCCATTCACGGGTGGCGCGGATCATCGCCGCCCAGAACAGGAAAATCGTGGTGATGCCCCAGTAACCAAACAGCAGCGCCATCTCCACACCGCCTGGAAAGGATGCCATGTACAGACCTCCGGCAGCGGTAGCGAACAACGACAAACTCATCAGTTTGCGGGCCGGAAAGCGGTCGGCCAGGGCGCCGCCCGGGAAATAGGCAAGCATCGCGGTGATGCCATAGACCGCGAAAATGTCACCCAGTTGAGTGTTGCTGAAACCGAAGGCATCCAGGAAGGTAGGGCGGAAAAAACGGGTCGTGTGGAACGGCAGGCCAAAGACCATCTCACCCGCGATGATCAATATGAGGATGTGGAGAAACCGATTCATTTACCCGTATATGGCCTGAGGTTATACTTCGATTTTACCCATCAGGGATCTCCAGGGTGCATTTTCGCCATCTCGAGGTTTTTCATGCCGTTCAGCTTTTCCCTTATGCCTGGTAGCGGAGCATAACCGACCGTGAGCAGCAATATTCAACAAATCCTTCCTGCCGCAATCAAGGCGGGCTACCTGAATAAGGAACAGGCACTTGCTGCTTTTGTCGATACCGACGGCGTGACTCAGACCATTAGCGCCTTGCACGAAGCATTTCCTGATCACTTCGAACATACTTTTGCCGCCAAGGCGAACACCATGGTCCGTGCACTGAATCTGGTCAAAGAAACAGGCATGGGCTGTGAGGTGGCAAGCCACGGCGAGTTGGAACAGGCGCTGCGGGCAGGTTTTGAACCAGAAAAAATCGTTTATGACGAACCGGCCAAAACAAAAGACATATTACATAAGGTGCTCAGCAACGGAATTGCCCTGAATATTGATAATTTTCAGGAGTTCGAACGGCTTGAGTCGCTGGTTCGGGAAACCGCCAGCCAGCCCCGCATCGGTTTTCGAATCAACCCCCAGATCGGCGCCGGCAGCATTACGGCGATGAGCACCGCAACCATGAGTTCCAAGTTCGGTGTTGCCCTGGATGACGAGGGTAACCGGACAGCGCTGCTTGATTGTTACAAAGCCAATCACTGGCTCAGATCCATCCATGCACACATCGGTTCGCAGGGATGCAGCCTGGACCTGATGATTGCCGGAATTCGCAAAGTCGTCGATCTCGCAGAAGAGATTAATTCCGCAATCGGCATTCAGCAGATTGAAGTAATCGACATCGGTGGCGGGCTGCCGGTGAATTTTGACAGCGACGAGGTCAAGCCGACCTTTGATGACTATGCCGGCGAATTGAAGAGGCATGTTCCACAGCTTTTTTTCGGAAAATACACCGTCAAAACAGAATTTGGCCGGTCAATTTTCGCGAAAAACGGCTTCATCGCCACCCGGATTGAATACACCAAGAGCTCGGGAGGGCGGCAAATAGCCTTATCCCACGCGGGTGTGCAGATTGCTGCACGAACCGTATTCATGCCGGATCATTGGAAAATCCGGCTATCGGTTTTTGACGCTGCCGGGCAGGCAAAAACGGGCAAAGAAGTACTGCAGGACATTGCCGGACCTTGCTGCTTCGCCGGAGACATGATTGGAACGGCGCGCAACTTGCCGCTTATCGAACCTGGCGACTATGTCGTGCTTCATGATACCGGCGCCTATTACTTCTCGAATCCGTATTATTACAACAGCCTGCCGGCACCGGCCGTTTACGGTGTCGATAATCTCAATGGCGCCGCGGTAAATTTCACTGTCTGGAGACAGCAACAAACCCTGGACCAGATGCTTGCGGTGGTTGGCTGATGGGGAGCCAGTGAGCACATGAAAAATTTGAGTATTTCTGTACTGATCTTCTCGATTTTGACCAGCCTGGAGCTGCCAGCGGATTTTTCTTTGGATGATCCAGCATGTTTTTGTCAACGGCCAGGCCGTGCTGCTGTACGGGCAGATGACAGGCGCACGGCCGGGCCGGCTGCTTAAATCGCAATAGCTTATGAATGAGCATCGTTTGCAGGCAATAGAACTTGGAAACGAGTCAGGATTTCGCGTGGGCCTGCTCGATCATGGGGCGACAATCAGCTCGATTATTGTACCGGTCGATGGCCGCGACCTGGATGTTGTTCTGGGCTATCCAAAGTCCTCGGATTACCTGCACGACACGTTTTATCTGGGAGCGACCCTCGGACGTTATGCCGGTCGTATTGACCACGGGCGCTTCACTCTGAATGGCCGCCAGCACCAGCTTGCCACAGGAGACAATATCCATTGTCTGCATGGGGGACCGCAGGGATTCTCCCGGCAGTTTTGGTCTGCCGAGGTGGATTCAGATTCCAAATCTGCAACATTTCGTTACCAGGCCGCTGATGGAGAGCAGGGTTTTCCCGGCCAGCTTGCCGTAAGCGTGCGATATTCCCTGCGTGGCGAATACGGGCTCCTGATGGAGTACCGGGCACTGTCCGACGCCGAAACCATCGTCAATCTCAGTAACCACGCGTATTTCAATCTGAATGGTTATCCCAGCGAAATCACGGACCACAGCATAGTCATCAACGCAGATCGCTACGCCAGGCTGGACTCGTCTGACATTCCCAGCGGTGAATTTCTGGATACTAAAGGCAGCCGCTTCGATTTTGCACGGCCTGCCCTGCTCAGGGAAAGAATTGCCGAAGGTGGTTTCGGTGCAGAATACGGTTACGACCATACCTTTGCGCTGAATGGTAACAGGGGAAAACTGGCTTTTGCAGCAGCAGCACATGCGCCGTGTTCCGGGCTCTGGCTCAAGGTCCACACGACACAGCCGGCGCTGCAGTTCTACACGGGTGAATACCTGGGCAGCCCACTGTTACAGCGCGGCGGGCTGTGTTTCGAGGCGCAAAATTTTCCGGATGCCCCGAACAAACCGGATTTTCCTTCTGCTGTGCTCAAGCCCGGTCAGACGTTTGCACAGAGCATTTTGTATGAATTCGGCTTCGACGGCCCTTTCGCGTATGATTCCATGTGTTGAATCACCAGCCCGGACCCATGGTCCACGGAGAGAACATGACTCTTTGCCCGGTTGCAATCGCCGCAGGTTGCAAAAAATGCCCCATTTTCGCAGTATGTCCAGTCAAGTCGGTCATCGGTGACTATGATAAGGAAGCCGATTCATCATCCGGCGAGTCCGACGCGACCAAAAAGCCGGAAAAACGGGGTTGATTGATACACATGCCGAGCGGCCTTTTGGGGCTGTTTTTTAGCATTACGTTTGAAATATTAGTTGAAATTCAGACGAAAATCGTGTAACATACTGATTCGTTTGGATAAAGCGATTCACCCATTCCCCCCGCTAATCTTTTAAGTGAGAGATCTTATTAACATTAATCAAGGAGATACGGTTCACCATCCGCATCACGGCATCGGCCAGGTCCAGTCCATCAGCAAAAGAAGTTTTGCCGGTGAAAAAGAATCCACGTTTGCACAATTGTATTTCAAGCGTGACGGACTGACTCTGATGCTGCGTCAGAAAGATTTGGATAAAACCGTCCGCAATCCGATCAACGCCAGCGAAGCCAAACAATTGCTTGACCACTTGAAGCAATGGAATGGCAAAGTGAGCGGCCAATGGAAAGCCCGTGCCAATGCCAATCAAGAGGCAATGGATCGTGGTGACCCATATGGGTATGCCGAAGTTTACAAGGGGCTGAGCATTCTGGAGGCCGAAGGAACTCTGCGTGCTTCAGACCGCGCGCACCTGAACCAGTCACTGGAATTTCTGGCCGAGGAACTCGCTAATGCCCTGGGCAAGACGCGTGAGCAGGCCCGCAACCAGATCGCCAAAGCGTAGGCAAAACTCAGGCAGAACAAATCTTAGGCCAATTTAGGGCCGGATTCTGTACAGACTCGCTACTCGAAACCGCTGCTGAGCATCGTTTCCGAGGTGATGATGCTGGCCCGGATGATCCAATCACCGGTCACGCCTGCGGTCGTTGCATCCACCCATGTGGGGCTATCGTCGCGAATGAAATTCCGGCCGGGTACGGTGCCGTCATGATCGCGCGCGACCGAAGGTGCGCCCGCACTGCCGAATTCGATGCCCACGCGGAACGGGCCGTTGACCAGGATGGGAGTCGCACTCAGATCGATCACGTTCAGTGCCAGGCCATTGGCTTCCAGCACCAGCGGCAATGAGAAAAGCTGCGTGCCGGGAGCGACCGCACCGCCGTCATCCCAAATGTGCAGCGTTACCGGTTCGCTCCCCGCAGCCCCGCCGAACATCAGGCGTACACCCTGTACCAGGCAGGGGCAGGGAATGTCCGGCTCCAGCCGCACGGCGGCAATTTCTCCGGCCAGGAATCCATCCTGGAATGCCGGCAATGTCAAGTCGTCCCAGTTATCGTGGCCCAGTGCCGAGGTTTCCAGGTTCTGATTGGTGACCACGGCGCGCGTGATCCAGTCGCCGGTCAAACCCAGGATGCTGGATTCCAGCCAGCCCAGTGTGTCTTCGTCGATGAAGTTTACTCCCGGGGTGATGCCGTCATCGTCGCGCGCCACAGACGGCACACCGGCATTCAACATCTCGAAACCCAGCCGGAATGGGCCTGTGACGGAAATCAACTCGTGGCTGAGGGGAATGATATTCAGAGTGGCGTTTGCTGCATCCAGCTGGTAATCATATGAATACAACAATGCGCCTGGTTGGTCGGTCTCTGCGCTGTCATCCCAGATGCGCAAACCGATATCAGCAAAGCCGGGCGCCCCTCCGATCAGAACACTAACGCCGTCGACCGAGCAGGGGCAGGGCCCGACGGGTGTCATGCGCACCGCGGCGGTTTCGCCGGCCACAAATCCATCCTGGAAATGGGCCACCAGGGTCGGTGACCAGCTGTCATTTTTCAACTCGTTAGCCAAATCACCCTGTTCTTCTACGGTGGCCCGGATGATCCAGTCGCCGCTAACCCCGAAAATGCCGGGGTCTACCCAAACGAGGCCGGAGGCCAGGATAAAATTTGTGTTTGCTTGAATGTTGCCGTCGGTGTCCGTGGCGATGGCTGGGAGGCCGTCATCAAAGACCTCGATACCGACGCGGAAAGGGCCTGAAACGAAAATGCCGCTGGGGCTCAGATCAATCAATTGGATGGAATTGTTGGAGCCCGTCAGTTCGAAATCACCGCTAAAAATTATCGGTCCAGGATCCAAAGTACCGGCGCCGTCATCCCAGATGTGCACACGCACTGTACGGGTCGAGGTATTGCCTCCATACAGCAAGGTCACCTCGCTGACGAAGCAAGGGCAGGGACCGGCCGGCACGAATCGGGCCGCGCCGATTTCGCCAATGACGAATCCTCCCTGAAAGTTTACTGGCTGACCATCCGACCAGCCATCGTTGATGAGTTCTGTGGCGCCGGCCGGGGATGAAATTAAGAGGAGCAGAACAAAACCAATACAAACTTTCCGTAGTGGCCTGCACGATGCAAGGAGCGCTGTCTTGTTCATATCAACCATCCATGGTGTCTTGTAAAGGGCGCCAAATTTCTTTTCGCCGGCCCCTGTAATTGAGGCAACAACCGCTAATCATGACGGTTCGCCTCTGATTATTTTAGCAGAATAGGCCGGGAGTGGGATTTCGGGTGCGTTTTCGTCAAGCGTTGAAAGTGGCAGCACAGCCTTGTCAGTGGGTAGTCAGTCCTCCAGAGCTTTGGTCAAGGCTACAAACAGCGCGTTTTCAATTGCCCAGTCAACATCATTGCTGGCAACGCTCCGTGCACTGTTCAGAACAATCACGACATTCTCCCTGGGATCGATATAAATTCCCTGGCCAAAAATGCCGGATGCCTTGAAAACTCCTCCACCCCGCAGCCACCATAAGTAACCATAACCGGAATAAGCTTTCGACGGTGTGGTTGAGTCGTTCATCCAATTGTCAGGCAGCATCCGGGTGCCGTCTCGCAGGCGGCCATTGCTCAGTACAAACAGACCGATGTGGCCATAATCGCGCAGTGTGGCGCTGATGCCGTAGCCTCCCGCTTCACCGCCGCCGGGTTCAGTCAGCATCCAGTTCGCATCAGACTCCATGCCGAATGGCTGCCAGATTTTTTCTGACAGATACGTTGACAGGTTGTTGCCGATTGCGGAGCGCAGCAGTGTGCCAACCAGATTGGTCTCAGCGGTGTTGTAGTTGAAAACCTCGCCTGGCTCAGGATCGCGGGGCTTATTCCGCAAATACTCATACAGTGCAAGTGTGTTCCAGGCGGCGCTGTTTACATCGGATTCAGGATCAGCATAATCCTCGTTCCATTGAACGCCCGATGACATTTGCAGAATGTTTCGAATCGTCGCCTGGTCGTATGACGAACCCTTCAGTCGCGGTAGGTAGTCGGTGACCTTTTCGTCCACGCTCTTGATATAGCCTTCTCCAATGGCAGCTCCGACCAGCACCGAAGATACCGATTTTGCGATAGACCACGAGACCCACAAAGAGTCTTCAGAATTCCCGAGTCCGTACCGTTCATACACAATTTCTCCATTCTTGATGACCAGCAGGCCGGCGACATTTTGCTGTAGAAAATACTCGTTGTCGTCAGATCATGGTCCTGGTAACGGATCTGTACACCGCCCAGGTCACGTATTTGTCTCGGCAATTCATAGGGTGATTCGCCGGCAGAGATTCTTCGTGTCGGAAATATTTTGTCGAAGTTACGGTAGCCCGCAACCTGTTGCTCGGGTGTCCAGAACAAAAGGTCATCAATTTGTCCCAGGTGCTTGATATCATCAGCCGGATCAATCGTGGGCGCCTCAGCGTAAACAGGGCATGTCCCACTCAACACAAACAGGCAAAAAACCCACACCCTGATTCCTCGATATGCCATCATGACTTTTCCTTTCTCCCGGGCCCTGATTACATCATTTAATCACGGATTGGTTTCCTGGCTGACCACGAAACCATTTTCAGCCCAAATGTGGTGGCCTACCTGCGGGGCAACGACCCGTTGCTGAACGACTAATTCATAGTCTGTACGGCCCATCTTGACCATATTGGTGAACTACATGGTGATGATCACGAAGACGCCATCAACAACGGCGCACTCGATAATGCCTAGGGAATCGCCGTGATGCTGGACATGCCTTTGTTGCTATACGATTTCGGTGACGTAATAGCCTTTGGCGCTGAACATTCCACGATCGGCACAGTGGCAAAGTTTATCCGCATCAACGCCCGGATCGGAGAGATCATCGCCAATGAGCTGAAACGCCCTTCATGGCATGAAGGGGATTTTTTCGGCGAAACATTCAGCCGCTGATTCGAATATGGGTTTAACAGCCCCGATGTGCCGGCAGGGCTGGCTGCAACGGGGTTTCTAACGGCGTTTGCGTCCGCGTCCCCGTGGCTCATCGAAGCGTACCCGCAGGGAGCGATCACTGCCCTCTATCATGCTGCCGTCCAATGCAGCCTGTGCCGCCCGGGCCTCGTGGCCTTCCATTTCGACCTGGCCAAAACCCTTGCATTTACCGGTGAAGATATCGGACACCACGTTGATGGAGCGCACGGTGCCAAATGCGGAAAACATCTCGTGCACGGATTTTTCGCTGGCATTCGGGGGCAGGTTCCCGATAAACATCTTTTTCATAGGTGTATCCTCCAGGCAACAGGCAGGTGATGGCCGTTGTGCGAAAAAAAGAACCCCGCTATGGAGCGGGGCTCTTTGCCGAATCTGATTGAGCAGTCGATCAGCTGGTGGTCGTGACGTTGGAAGCCTGCGGACCCTTGGGGCCATTTTCCACGTCGAAGCTTACTGACGCTCCTTCCGCCAGGGCTTTAAAGCCCTCGCCTTGAATCGCAGAGAAGTGCACGAATACGTCGGCGCTGCCATCTGAAGGAGAAATAAAACCGAATCCCTTGGATTCGTTGAACCATTTAACGGTACCTGTAGCCATTTTTTAATTACCTTTAGTAAAAAAATTAAACACTTAATCAATCGCAGATTTCAATAAAGGTAAATTACAGGAGATACCGAAATGGAGCTTCTGAGTAGACCTAAATGACTCGCAACTAATTTGTAAATCAGGCGGAATCTGGCAACGAACTGTCGTTTTCCATTCTTACCACCTGATACGGGCAAGAGTATCTTTCGAGGCGGTGAATGACAAGCAATTTCTTATGGCCACGTGACCAAAAGCGGCCAAAAGTGGAAAAGTGGGGAAAAAGTGGGGACACCCACCAAAACAAAAGCGGGGACACCCACCAAAAAAGCCGCAAAAGCGGCATCAAAAGCGGGGACACCCACCAATTTCCACCCCGCTTTGTCATCCTTCATCCATTTTCACGATATTCGTCTATGCTTAAGCAGGGGCGATGACAAATTCTAATAATTGGAGAGACTAAATGGACAGAAGACAATTTTGCCGTTCGACCTTAGCCGCAAGCTTTGCAGCCGCTTACCCGTTTTTAACCGGCTGCGAGAAAAAAGCGCCCGTTGCAACACAAGCTGAAACAGGCATTGCGGCGGTGTCGCTGGATGGAGTGGAAATCGAATTAGAAAAGGCGGCGATCAGGGAACTCGGTGAGCAACTCACGGGCCCGGTACTTCTGTCAGGGCATCCGGATTACGATTCCGCCCGCCGGGTTTGGAACGGCATGCACGACAAGCGTCCCGCGCTAATTGCCCGTTGTGCGAGCAGCGAAGACATCCATCATGCGGTAACCTTCGCACGAGAGCGTGACTTGCTGGTTGCAGTTCGCGGAGGCGGGCACAGCTGGCCTGGCAAGTCGGTTTGCGACGGCGGTTTGATGATCGATCTTGCGCACATGAACTCAGTCACCGTTGACCCGGTCAAGCAGCGTGCGATTGCCAGGGGTGGGGCCTTACTGGGTCAGCTTGATACCGCAGCTTTGGAACACGGCCTGATCACGACAGCCGGGGTTGTCTCACATACCGGCGTCGGCGGCTACACACTCGGTGGGGGCTTTGGGCGCCTCAATCGCAAGCATGGCCTGACCATCGACAACCTGGTTTCTGCGGAAATCATTACGGCGGATGGGCAGGTGCGAACCGTTAGCGCCGAGCAGGACGCTGACCTGTTCTGGGCGATCCGTGGCGGTGGCGGCAATTTCGGCGTTGTGAGCCAGTTTGAGTATCAATTGCATCCGTTCAACCGTTCGGTGCTTTCGGGCATGATCGCGTGGCCCATTGACCAGGCGCGCGAAGTCCTCGACTTCTATGGTGACTGGTATTCGGGTCTGTCCGATGATCTGTATGTCGGGCCGGTGATGGTCACCATGCCGGACGGCACCTCGGTTATCGCGATGGAAGTGGTTTACGCAGGTGACCCGGTTGCCGGGGAGAAGGAACTCGAACCCTTGCGCAAAATTGGCAAACCAATGGATGACGGTATCGGCATGCAGGATTACATGGTGATGCAGACGCAGGAAGATGCGAATTTCGCTCACGGCATCCGGTCCTATGCCAAGAATGGGATGGTCAAAGAGATCTCGCCCGGATTGATCGATGCGATGATTGAATCCTTCGTTCCGGATCCACGTATGGCCATGTTTACGCACACGGCCGGCGGTGCCGTGACTCGCGTTGACGAAGAAGCCACCGCGTTTCCGCACCGCAATGCCGAGACCATGATCATTATAGGAGGTGGCTGGAAAGATCCAGCTCACGATGCTGAAGCGATTGCGATCGGGCGTAAATGGTTTGCCCAATTAGAACCCTTCACCGGTGGCTATTACGACAACATTGAATTTGACAGCGGAGATGGTTCCGGCAATTACGGCCCGGTTTATGAGCGCCTGGCGAGAATCAAGGGCCGCTATGATCCGGGTAACCTGTTCCGGCTGAACCGGAATATCCAGCCAGCGACCTGATCACACGTTCGAAAATCGTGAAATATATCGGTGGGGAAATATATCGGTGGGTGTCCCCACTTTTGCAATAAATCGGTGGGCGTCCCCAATTTAGCGGTGGGTGTCCCCGCTTTATCGCATCCACTATACTTCCGGCTCAATCGTGATGGAGTAGCGCATGAAAACAAGAATGATGATTCTGGCCACTTGCCTGGTAATTTCATCAGCACTGGCTAGAGCCGATGAGATTCCTGCTTCCCAGGTAGACAACACACCTGAGCCGGAGGCCATCACATTCACCTCTGAGCACGAAATCCAGATCGGCGGTCAGCGGCTCAGATACACTGCCACTGCCGGCACCCTAATCATGCGCAACGAAGAGGGCGAGCCCATCGCGGAATTTGGCTACACGGCTTATGCCAGGAAGGATGCCAATCCCGCAACTCGCCCCATCATGTTTGCCTGGAACGGTGGGCCCGGCTCTGCCTCTATGTGGTTGCACATGGGCGTGCTCGGTCCGCAGCGGACCGTGGTAGAAGATCTGCAGGTAAATGGGAAAGGCCCTTTCAGCAGGATCGACAACCAATACAGTATTCTCGATATGGTTGACCTGGTGATGGTTGACCCGGTTGGTACCGGCTACTCGCGGGCCGTGGGCGAAGCTGAGGGCAAGGATTTTTGGGGGGTGGATAACGACATCAGATCGGTGTCTGACTTTATCGCGCAATTCCTCACCGAGAATAATCGCTGGACCTCACCGAAATACATACTGGGTGAAAGCTACGGTGGGATGAGAGCCGGTGGTGTTTCCTACGATCTTCTGACCCGATACAACGTCGGCCTCAATGGCGTGGTGCTGGTATCCCCCTATATGGACGTGGCCGGCGGTGGCGGCGTAGGCGTGGCTAACATGGTAGTCGGCTATACCATGGCTTTGTCAGGCTATGCGGCGACCGCGTGGTTCCACGATGCGCTGGACAACAAACCAGCGGACCTCCAGGCCTTCCTGGCTGAAGTTGATGCATTCGCCATTGATGAATACCTGTCCGTGCTGGTCAAGGGCTGGCGCGCCTCGGATGCTGAGCGCCAGGCGGTGGCAAAGAAACTGGGCGCTTACACCGGCACCACGGCGGACTATTGGCTGGACGCCAACCTGCGGGTCACGGAAGGGCAGTTTGTGCAGGAAGTGCTGCGCAAGCGAGGCCAGCTTACCGGCAGGATCGATGCACGTTTTGCCAACTACACCACCAATGCGCTGGCCGAAGACATGCCTTTCGACCCGTACATGATTTCGGTAGGCCCAGCCTTTGTCGCCACTTTCAACGATTATTACCGGCGTGACCTGGGTGTTGAGATGGACCGAAAATACGTTGTTTCCGGAAATTTATGGCAGGATTGGGACCGCTCACACAATGGCCCTGGCAATAAGTACCCTTCGCCGGTCGCAGACACCGGCATCGACCTGGCGCATGCGATAATTCGCAATCCGGACATGAAAGTGCTGGTGCAGCAGGGCTATTTCGACCTTGCCACGCCGTATCGAGCGACCGAGTACTTCATCGATCAGATGCCCTTGCCGGACTCACTGCGTTCGAATGTCGCAATCAAGTATTACGAGGCAGGTCACATGATGTATGTACACCCACCCTCGCTGCTGAATTTCCGAAAAGACCTGGCTGAATTTGTGGCAGGTAGCCACTGAGGGTAGGTTGCGACAAGACGATCCAGGATTTTCACAAGGTTTCTGTGATATGGGTCCGAGTGGTGGGTGTCCCCGTTCTATCCCCGTTCTAGTTCTAGGTTCTACTTTCTGAATAGTTAATCATCGAGATCGATGACTTGAGTCATGGACATCCATCCCGCCCATACGGCTAGGTAAAGTTTCGACGTCGTGCGACGCTCAACCTCGTGATCCGAATAGATTTAAAATGAATTCACTGACACTGCATCGAACAATTACCATCTTTGGCGCTAGCCTCTGTTTTCTGCTTGCAGCTTGCTCAACGATCATTGCGGGCCAGAACGAGCCGCGAGTCCTATCACCCGATATCGGATCATCGTCTGCCCCCGCCGCTCGGAACGTGATTCTGTTCATTGGCGACGGCATGGGCGTGAGTACCGTGACAGCCATTCGAATTCTCGATGGGCAACAAAAAGGCATGTCAGGGGAAGAAAACGTGTTGTCCTTTGAGCGCTTTCCTCATGTTGCGCTGTCAAAAACTTACGAAGTCGACCAGCAGGTCGGAGCATCTGCAGGCACAGCAACTGCAATGCTGACGGGCCAGAAAACAAAGTCTGGATTTCTTGGCATTAGCAGCGACGCTGTGCGCGGCAATTGCGCGTCGGCCAGGGGGAACAACCTACGATCGGCTCTCGAACTCGCCGAAATTATCGGCTTGTCAACGGGAATCGTGACTACCGCGCGGCTATCGCATGCCACACCTGCAGCTGCCTATGCACACGTACCGGAGCGGAATTGGGAGAGTGACAGGAGCCTGACGGCAGAGGCCAGGCAAAACGGTTGTGCTGATATCGCAGCCCAACTGATTGAATTTCCATATGGCGACGGCATCGAGGTAGCCTTGGGTGGCGGTCGCATCAAGTTCTTGCCCAATGATGCAAAGGATCCCGAAGGCGCCAGCACCAGAAAAGGTCGCCAGGACAAGCGCAATCTGGCACAGGAATGGACTCAGAAGTATCCGAATTCTGCCTACATATGGAATCAAAGCCAGTTTGATTCAATTGATCCGGACTCCACCGATCATTTGCTGGGGCTGTTCAATAGCAGCCATATGCAATACGAAGCTGATCGCTCCGAAGATCCCGCAGGAGAACCGTCGCTGGCGCAAATGACGAGATTGGCCATTGAAATACTAAGGCGCAATGCAAATGGATATTTCCTGCTCGTTGAGGGCGGGCGAATTGATCACGGACACCACGAAGGTAGTGCTTTCCAGGCACTGCACGATGGCATAGCGTTCGCCGATGCAGTACGTGTCGCTGACGAGATGACCAGTCATGACGACACGTTGATCATTGTCACCGCGGATCACTCCCATGTTTTCACCATCGCCGGCTACCCCATACGCGGAAATCCGATATTGGGCAAGGTGATCAGCAGTGACTCAGCAGGCAATCCCAGAACCACTTTTGATCTGATGGACGATGGCAAACCCTATACGACATTGGGCTATCAGAACGGTCCTGGCGGCGCCTGGGTCGGTGGACCGCGGCCAGACTTGTCGGAAATTGATACGCGTCATGACAAGAATTTTCTTCAACAGGCAGCAATGCCCCGGGTAAGTCGTGAGGAGACCCATGGCGGCGAAGACGTTGCTGTTTATGCTCGGGGGCCGGGCGCCGACCGAATCCACGGAGTCATGGAGCAAAATGAAATATTCGATGCAATGGATGCGGCTGCCCAACTGACTGCGAGGGCAGTCGATCACGAAGCATCCTCTGCGGCAATAGCCCCTGATACAACTCCGTTATTGCCAGAATAATGCTTACCAGGCGCAATTATTCCAGAGAGAGAATTGCGATGTGTTCGGGCCTACACGGGCCTATACGGGGACACCCACCACCGGGTAAATGACCTACAGATATTGGCAGGCTTCACCTATTCATCATATTTCCGCGGTGGCCTAAACTGGTCTCATGAGGGCTACACGGGGACACCCACCACCGGGTAAATGACCTACAGATATTGGCAGGCTTCACCTATTCGTCAGGTTTCCGCGGCGGCCTATACTGGTCTCATGACCCAGCCTCGCAAAAGATTGGTCTCGTATTCAGATACGCCTTACTATCACTGCGTCGCCCGCTGCGTGCGGCGTGCGTTTCTCTGCGGCAAAGATCCGTTAACCGGTTTCGACTTTGAGCACCGGCGCCAATGGATCGTTGACCGGATGCATCACCTGGCGACAATCTTTGCGATGGATCTATGTGCCTATGCCGTTATGAACAATCACTACCATGTCGTGGTGAAGGTCAATCTGGAACACGCCACGTCATGGACTGATGAAGAAGTTGCTGAACTTTGGTGTCAGTTGTTCAAAGGCCCTGAATGGGTTCAACGGTGGATGAAGGGGTACACACTGGATGAAGCTGAACGTTCTCGTGTTCAGGTATGCCTCGATCTGTGGCGCCAACGCCTGACCGATCTTTCGTGGTTTATGCGATGCTTGAATGAATATATCGCCCGCATGGCCAACAAAGAAGATCGCTGTACCGGAAGATTCTGGGAAGGCCGTTTTAAATCACAAGCATTGCTGGATGAAAGGGCTCTTCTGTCTTGCATGGCCTATGTTGATCTCAACCCCATCCGGGCGGCTATTGCCGAAACGCCTGAACAATCAGATTACACGTCAATTAAGGAAAGAATGGACAAGCCGGACGAAAATATATTACTTCCGTTCTCGGGTACTGCAGATGACGGCCAGGGTATTCCGTTTACCTTACGAGGTTACCTGGAATTGGTTGACTGGGCGGGCAGGATGGTGAGGTCTGATAAGAGAGGTTACATCCCATCAGGCCTGCCCCCCATTTTAACCGGACTCGCCATGGACCCGGTCGAATTAGCTCAGTTCCTGGTTAACAAACAGGATTTCCCAAGGGCTATCGGTCCGGTTGAACACATGCGAAGACTGGCGAAATCCTTCGGTGGTTACTTTATTAAGGGAACCGCAATCGGCAAGAGGCTTTGTCCAGAGCCAGCGTAAAAGAATACGCCTTCATTCCATTGATTCAGGATGCCCCGAAGCAGCGTTGTGCCTCATCGCTGCTCAAAATTGCACCTATTTCAAATAAATTTTTCGTTTGGTAAAAATAGGAATTCGACTTTGACCGATTGGCGTCTGGGCCAGCCATGGTTATTGAGTTTGCCGTTTTTACTTCATCAAAAAATGGTGGTTGTCCCCGCTCTTTACCCCCGCTCTTACCCGCCTCAAATGGTGGGTGTCCCCGCTCTTTCGCTCTTCCCGCTCTTTGCTTCCGTTCTTCTATTTGAACACCCAAAACTTGTAGGCCAAAAAATTAAAAACCGTGAGCATTGCTGTGGTCAGTAACTGCGCCGGCCAAACAGGAAGGTTTATAGATAGAAACAGCGTTAGCAATCCGGCATTGATCAACATTTGCAGGATCAGTGCCAGAACAAAATGCGGTAGTGCTTTAACTACATCTCTTTCAGGTTCGAAAATATGAAAATAAGAAAAAAGAAATCGCGTGGTTGCCCCTACTGTAAAGCCGATGGTCGTGGCCAAAGCGGGTAGCAATTGAATAGAAAGCGCCAGCCACATGACGATATAGTGGGCAGCAGTTGCTACCGCGCCGGTAATAAGGTGCTGAAAGAATTGGATTTGCCAGCCATTACCAGCCCTTCGCCGGAAGAAGCGAGTCAAATCTCCTCTCATGGACGGTCTTTCTTAGATTGCGCAAAAAGAGGGCTCTGATACAAACCAAGGCGCCCAAGCAAACCAATTATGGAAGTGGTTAAAACCCCCAATCCATATCGAACTGATCGATTGAAATTGATTGAGCTGGCTTCTTCAAAATATTTGGTTGGTACAGATATCTCTCCCATCCGAAAACCCGCTATGATTCCCTGGACCAAAAACTGGTTATCAAACACAAAATCATTCGAATTGCCTTGCCAGTTTAATTCCTGAAGAACCTGGCGCGAATAAGCGCGATAGCCTGAATGATACTCAGAAAGCTTCGCTCCGAGTAACAGATTTTGAAAGGCTGTTAAAACACGGTTTGCAATGTATTTCCATAATGGCATGCCACCGCGCAGCGCACCTCCGCCGGTAATTCGGGAACCTATGACGATGTCGTAAATTTCTGACTCAATCATTGCTGCCATTGCGGTTACCAGCCTTGGCTCATATTGATAGTCCGGGTGCACCATAACAATGATATCTGCGCCGTCTTTCAGGGCAGCCTGGTAGCAGGTTTTTTGGTTCGCGCCGTATCCCAGATTCATCTCGTGCAGCAAAACATCAATACCAAGGCCTTTGGCAATCTCTGCCGTTTCGTCATGGCTGGCATCATCTACGAGTAACACTTTGTCGACAATGTCGTGCGGTAATCCACGCCATGTGGCTTCCACTGTTTTGGCAGCGCGAAATGCCGGCATAACCACCATTAATCGTTTACCGTGCAGCATTGATTTGACCTCGCAGGCTGTCAGAAAGGGGAAAAACTACCAACCACTCGTCTTGATAAACTGGTTCCCGATACAACTCACGGAGAGCTTTTTCACAAGTTGTTGTGTCTTTCCCCAGCTCCACTTCACCCTGGTTTGTCATAACTTTAACCGGTTTCTGATAAACGACCAGGTCAAAACCTCGCTTGATCAGGTCATTTGGGTCTCCCAAATAGCCAACATTCTGGAACCTGAAGCCATGGCCCATAGGCACTTCACCCCAGCGATGTTCGACACAGACACCGGTCAAATACCCTGGCATCACCCGTTGATGGGAAATTTGCTCCCGGCGGGCGGCATCCCAATGAAAAGACTCGAAATAAAAGGGGCTGGCAACGATTTTCACTGAATCTCGCGGTAAGGACGCGAGCAGATTCCAGAACGGGCTGATGGGAAAATATTGTTGATATTGAGCAATTACATTCTGTTCCTCTCGAAAATCAGCCTGGTAGACTGTATGCAAGCTATTGGAATTTGGTTTTGCCAGAAATTTAGGTAGTGGGGAATAGTAAATTATCAGCAGCAGCACACTCATAATTCCAGCCCAGGAAACCAATATACCCGCTCTACCCCAATATTGGATCAATGCATCTGACAAACGCGAAACACCGAGTGCGATTGCAAGCAAAAACAACGGGATTACCGGTAGCAGATACCTCGCCAGCGTCAAAGAGTGATGCACCGAGGCTGGTTGGGACAGCAAAATAACGCCAAGTGTTAATCCCAGACCTGTTATCAGGCTGGATAATAGCGGAAGCCTTCGCCAAAGACGACCCCTTCCCGCTGCCGCCAGCAATAATCCAATCAAAACTACAGCCAGCGACGACGTTCCCAGCCAGACATAAAGCAAACCATAATAGGTTTGCAGATCAGGAGTTTGAACACCGAGTTTTGCCGAAAGTGTCTCAGGATGCCCCAATAAGGGGGGCAGCACGAGCGCAAGCATGCCCACTGCGGTACTGATACCCAGCCACAACATGCGGCGTATCCTGCTCCAGTCACGATCAAGAAGGGCGGGCAATCCCAGGGCCAAAAATGGCGCGACAATCATGGGTAAGCTGATCAGGTGCAACCAAACACTGGTCACTGCGCAAACCGCATAAACAAGCCCTGATTTCCACGGAGTCTTTTCTGCACCTACAAACTTATGGAATGCTCCCAAAGCCAAAAGGGAAAGGAACAGTGTGAGCGCATAGGGTCTGGCTGTTCTGCTATACAAAATAAGCACTGGGGAAATTGCCAGTAAAAACGAAAACATGAGTGTAGCTTTGTCATCAATAAATTTACGGACGTAAAGTGGGAATAACACCAAAGTCGAAATGCCGGCGAGCATCATGGGCCAGCGCATCCCAGTTTCGCTCAAACCAAATAGCTTCAGTTGAGACCAGTACAGCAATGCCAGGGGGATACTGTAATCAGAGGGTCCAAAAGATTGAAATAACTCTTTTGGAGTTTTGACCAGCAACCGATGAATGACATGCCATTCATCATCCAGCAATACCTGTAATGTGAATTGGTCCAGCCTCAAATAGACCCCAACAGAAGTAATAACGAGAAATACAAGGTAAAAACCAAGTGATTTTGAACTGATATTTGCCAACACTTTCATATACCGCTAACAATAAGCGAAGTGCAGGAATGCACAAAACGTTTTCGTTATGTCCGCATTCCTGGAGACGTGATTTCAGTAGGGGATGTACAAGTTACTCAAATCAAGAACGCTTCCCTGCTGATTGCCTGACACAGGTGCCTTATTTCACTATATCGTTCTGGCGGGACACTGCCCCGGAGCCTACAATAGAGCGCTTGAAACAGAGCGCGGCCAGTCATGCTCGAATTTCTCAACCAGACGTCACCTAAAACCGTCAAAGCAGATGTGTGTATCGCCGGTGCCGGCCCGGCCGGCATCGTGCAGGCACGCGCTATCGTAACGACATCGATGGTAACCAGGAGATTCGTTGTTTCTGCCATGCCAACCTGGTGTCACTGAAACACGAAGGTGACCGCATCGTATTGGCCCGTGCTATGAACCTCGATGGCAATGGTCTGGAAATTTGCGCCGACCATTTCGTACTAGCCATGGGCGGCATAGAAAATGCTCGCTTTCTATTGCATACCCGCGACGACAACGACATTCCCTTCGGTAACAACTCCGGACTGCTGGGTCAGTGTTTCATGGATCAATTTGGCTTCAGTCCCGGGTACATGACCGCACCCGCCGGGCTGAAGCTTTACCGTCACCGAGCGGGCGAGGCCGATATTCTACCGGTAGTGACCGCCAGTGCCGCGTTCCAGAAGGATAACGCTTTGCCTTCAGTCTGTTTGATGGCCAGCCCACATTCTGCTTCCCGCAACTATCCCTCCGGATATTTCATGAACCCGGGCATACTGGATGACGATGTCGTTGAACCGACACGCTACCGCTTACAAATGATGTGCGAACCGGGAATCCATCGTGAAAGCTATGTCACCCTCAGTGATGAACGAGACGAACTGGGAATGAAACGTATCAGGCTGAACTGGTACCTGTCTGATGACGATTACAAAGGCGCGGAACGATTCACGGACCTGCTCACCAAGGAACTCGGCACCACCGGTTTGGGCCGAATGCAACGAACGGGGTACTTTGTTGGTGAACGCCGCCGCCAACTATCGGTCACCTGGCACCACACGGCACTACCCGGATGTCGGAAAGCCCGCAGTACGGCGTTGTAGATCCACATTGCGGCGTACATGGCAGAAGTCAGAAAAGCTGGGACACCCACGACAAGTCATAAAAAAGCCCTAGCGAGTGATGGGTGTCCCCGCTTACAACACAAGTGGTGGGTGTCCCCGCTTACACCGTGGGTGTCCCCGCTTACACCACCCGCTTACACCACCCGCTTACACCGCTTACAGCCACTTCCGGCCCGCTCATAGGCCACGAATCCAGTCAGCCAAAACTTTCATCTGTGCACCATCCCGCCAGCGGTATTCAGCACCGGTGTATCCCCACCAGTCCCAACAGGCGAGTGGGTTGGTGGGCCCTGCCGTGACCTGCGGGAATGCCAGCACAATATTGTTGGCCTCTGCCCAGGGCAGGTAACCGCTTTGTTCCATGAAATCAGTACCGACCTGGGCGGCAGATTGAGCGCAGCCATGCAAAACCAGGTGGAGCGCACAAGCCTGCTCGCCATTGACGCAGCCCGGGGGAACGAACAAATAAGCTGTATCGCTAAGTCCTGCCGCGATGGCGCCCGGCAGAATCACTGTCGTCAGCGCGGTTTTGGGTTCAGATTCGGGTGTGTCCAGGCCGCGATACAGGTGCTTCAGGATTTCACCGGCAGCGTCGTAATCACAGTCGCCCACGAATGGCGGCTGAAAAGCCGCGCAAGCATGACCGTGTCCCCGGGCAGGAAAGAGGTGTCCGACCTCCACATCGTTCACCAGACGTATTTGCCCGGCCGGCACGAATTCGGCGTAAAGCGCCGCGGTCGCGTCACTGAGTTCGGTGGCGACAGTGGTGTCCAGCGCGCCGTGGAACAGCCAAACCTGATCATCGGCCAGATTTTCGGTCTCCGCGATGCTGCCTTGCTCTGCGGCTTTGCGCATCTCCGTGGCCAGGTCCGCCACCGGCAAGTCTCCATCGACATTGCCCATGCAGCGCGCCATTGCCGTCGCCAGTGAGCCGTCTGCGCAGCCGAACGGGCCACCTGCAATGACGCCAACTCCGGAAAACAGGTCTGAGTAGGTGATGTGCATCTGGTGGGCCATCTGGCCGCCGGCTGACATGCCCGAAACGGTGATGCGCTGTGCATCTACGTTCAGCGTGGTCACTGAATCGGAGGGGGGAGGTGAGGCGGCCAGCAGGGCGAAGCTCAACAGCAGGCTGTTCATGGTCAATGTCTCCAGGGGAATGGGTTGATGTCGTCAAGGGCTTGTGGGGATTGAACCTGGATGACAAAGGCTTTGCGTTTGGCCGATTGTAATAGCCAGATGTGATGCCGAGCCCGGTAAACTCATCAGTCTTGCTGCGGCCTGATTCCGTTGGCGATCAGGTCAATCACGATTTCAGCGATCCGGGACGCGGGAATACTCTCATCCCATTCGGCGTACCTCATGCCCAGGATCACGGCCATGCCCATGATCGCCCAGGACCATGTTTCATAATCTCCCTTGCGAATATCCCCTCTGTCGCCTGCCTTCTTGAGGTTGTCCTGGTATGCATCGGCAAAACTCGTGTAGTGTTCACGATAGGCGTCATTGGCCACGAATTCGGCTTCTGAAATGATGCGGTATATTCCCTTGTGCTCGCGGGCAAATTCAATAAACGCCTCCAGGCCCTTTCGTTCCGCCGTCATGCGATCCGGGGCATCGGCTACCCGTTCGGCGATCCAACTACGGGTGCGGCGGCTCATGAAAGAGACAAGTGCCTGGAAAATCTCTTCCTTGCTTTCGAAATAAGTGTAAAAAGTGCCAAGCGCTACGCCCGCCCGGTACGTGATCCCGCTGACGGTAGCTTCATGGAAACCTTTCTCGCCAAATTCAATTTCGGCTGCCTGCAGCAGTTTGTCGCGAGTACGTCTGCCACGCGCTGTTTTAGGTTTCTTGTCAAAATCTGAAACTTGATTCATGTTTCATAATCTTGCATAATCTGGCCCGGATGGCAAGGCTTGGGCTGCAAAATAGTACCAGTCATGGATTTCACTGAACATCATTTCCAGTCACACGACAAACTGTCGCTGTATTACCGAAGCTATGGATCAGGCAAAGATGTCGTGGTCTGCCTGCCTGGTTTGACCCGCAACAGCAAGGATTTCCATGAGCTTGCCATTCACCTTGCGTTACGATATCGCGTCTTGTGCCTGGACTTGCGGGGCAGGGGCCAGTCCGACCGGGATCGCAAATGGCGGCATTACCATCCCGGCACTTATGTCAGGGATACATGGAAGTTGATGGATCAACTGGGTATCGCCAGCTTTATCATTATTGGCACCTCACTGGGCGGCATGATGGCCATGATCATGGCGTCGCAACAGCCCGAGCGGCTCAAAGCAATCGTGCTGAATGATATCGGGCCGGAAGTTGATCCTGCTGGTTATGCACGAATACTGCCGTCTATCGGCCGGCAGGATGAGGTGAAAAACTGGCAGGAAGCGGCACAGCAATGCAGGGAGACATATTCCCCGGCACTGCCGGACATGCCGCTGGAATTCTGGAATGCCTTCGCCCGTAAATCCTACCGGGAGGGAGAAGGCGGCACGCCTGAACTCGACAGGGATCCCAACATTGGCCAGGCAATCCGCAAGAGCGCCCGGGCCGGGCGTGTTCTGGTGAAGCTCAGGAAACTGCACATAATGCACCGGATTGCTGGTGTTCCGATTGACCCGTGGGATGCCTTCAGGGCGGTCAGCATGCCCTGCCTGGTGCTGCGCGGCGAGACCTCCGATATTCTCTCTGAAGAAATTGTGGACCGCATGGCCACGGTCAAGCCAGACTTGAAACGTGCGACTATTCCCAAGCGGGGACATGCACCACTTCTCGACGAGCCCACATCCCTGACGGCGATCGATGCGTTTCTGGAACACTTGCCGCAGACGGTAGCTTAGCCCGCATAATTCACCAGGGCGGACCGAATTCTGGAATTATGTGGGTTAGTCAGTCAGTTCGAGGTGCGCGTGGAACACGCTGTTGAACTCAGCCTGATGGGAAAGGAAAGGAACATGGCCTGAGCCCTCGACGGCGACCTCTTCGTATGAACCGCCATGCCTGGCGTAGTCGTCCAGGAGAGTTCGGATCTGATCCATCATCGGCTGGGGTGGATACTCCTCCGCTCCCGGAAAGCCAGGGAGTAATCCCGTCGGGCCCCAGCTTCCCGGGTCCGATGCGGCACTGTTGGATACCGCCACGTCATTCGCGCCGTAAATCCAGAGCACCTTCACCTTATGTTCGGCAGCGAGAATCCGTTCGACCAGGTCACCGACATACTTTGGCGACATGGCATTCGTCGGGCCCCATTTGCCGGGGGCGACGTAGGGCCAGTTTGGGGATATCTCTTTGTCCCCTGGCATGGCTGTTTCACTTAATTGTACCTGGAACATAGCGTCCAGCAGGGCGTCCTCGCGATCCGGGATGAACGGCGGGCCCCACACGAGTCGCCGCAGTACCGTACGGGGGCTAAACGGCAAATCCGCGGACCGATCGCCGTCATTGAGGCCCTGGAGCAGGACAGGATTGATCAGACCGCCACCGGATCCGGCAAAGTCGTCGTTTGTCGGCGTGCCATGAGCATCTTTGGTCCCACCGAATCCAAACGGAGACCCCGGGCCCGGAAGCGTCACAGAGATCAGGCGCCCGGGCTTGTCGGCCATCATCCACCATGCGACCAGCCCACCGAGCGAGTTGCCTGCGAGATGGAACCTGTCATATCCGAGATGATCCATGAGCGCGATCGCGTCATCGACGAAATCGCCCATGCCATTCACCGCATTCACTTTCACAGCAGGGTCCGATCCACCGAACCCACGCTGATCGGGAGCGATCGCCCTGTACTTTGGCGGTAGCGCAACCATCGTCTCCTCCCACCACGTGGCGGAAGAGAAGTTGCCGTGGATGAACAGCACAGGAATGCCATCTTCGGGCCCGGAGAAAAGGACCCTGGTGGTCAATCGACCGGTTGTCATAGTCTCTGCCGTAATACCGGCAATAGTCGGAACGTTCACGCCAGATCTTCCTTTGCTGCGAGTAGTTTCTTGTCGAGCTTCCCGATTGCCGTCAAAGGCAGGGCATCAAGAACGTTGATCGAACGCGGGAGCTTGTACCTGGCAAGGCGCTCGGCGAGAAAAGCGCGCAGGTCCTCTTCATCATAGTCATCGGCGAAGCCGTCTGCGATAACCACAAATGCCCTGCCGACTTCCCCCCAGGTCTCATGCGGTATGCCAACGACGGCCGCCTCCATCACCATGGGATGTGCCGAGAGAACAGACTCGATCTCCGCCGGATAGACATTTTCTCCGCCACTGATGAACATCTCTTTTGAGCGACCGAGAATCGAGTAGCACCCGTCCTCATCACGCCTGGCAATATCACCCGTATGGAGCCAGCTGTCACGGATCGTGTCCGCCGTTGCCTCGGGGTTCTTCCAGTAGCCGGCAACGACATGCGGACCGCGGATGAGGAGTTCGCCTTCTTCGTTTGCGCCACACTCCGTGCCGTCATCGTGGATGATCTTCATGTCAATGTGGAAGAGCGGATAACCAACAGATCCGATCTTCTCCTGAACCATCTCCGGCGGGAGCCAGAAGTTGTTGCCTGATGCCTCGGTGAGCCCGTAGCCCATCTTGAAGTCGATGCCACGGTGCCAGAACTTTTCCATGATGGGAAGCGGGCAGGGTGCGCCGCCGCTGATGACGAGCTCCAGTTTTGAAAAGTCGGCCTGATCCCATCTCGGGTGCTGCTGCAGCATCTGGAACATTGTCGGCACCGCGACGTAGTGTGTAATACCGGAGCGTTCAACGAGGTCGAAGGTCTCATCCGGGTCGAAGCCGGAACACAGGATCGTCGTCCCGCCGGCGTGGACCAGCGGAACCATGAAAATGTTCGGCCCTCCAATATGGAAGAACGGGAGCTGGATTGCGGCTTTGTGTTGGCCGTTGATGCCCCAGGACGTGATAGTGTTGACACTGTTCCAGGTAACATTGCCGTGAGTGATGACTGCGCCCTTGGGGAGCCCTGTCGTGCCACCCGTGTAGTAGATCCCCCACGGATCGTCCAGAGTCAGCTGCGGGACATCATCGAGCTCTGCACTCATGGATTCCCGCTGTGTGAAGTCGCGCTCCCCCGGGCCGGGTTTAGTCATGGCTATGACGTGTTCGATGGTGGTGAATGATGGCTTGAGTTCCTCGACCTGTGGCCGCCAATCCTCGCTATAGACGAGAACCCTTGGGGCTCCGCTCTCGATGATGCCCATCAATTCGTGCACCGTGAGACGCCAGTTCAGGTTCTGGAGCATCGCTCCAATCTTCGGTGCCGCCCAGAAAAGATCGAGGTACTCGGACCTGTTCGAGGCATAGACAGCTACGCGATCGCCTTGGGCTACACCAAGACTCCTCAGGTAGTTCGCTGTCCGGTTCGCCCGCTGGTTCCACTCAGCGAAGGTGGTTTCCGACCCGGTGGAGTAGTCGATGAGCGCCACACGGTCAGGTGTCAGCTTCGCCCGCTTGTCGAGCCAGTCCGTCACGGCGTGTAATTACCCATCTATTTCGGCACCCCCCATTGGACGATGACCCCGGCCCAGATGTAGCCGATACCCGCAGCGATGATCGCCATCGTGTCGCCTGATTTGAGACGGCCCTGTTCAATACCTGCTTCGATGTTGAC
>PVMK01126462.1_pt1 | contig 26829 bp, 14 predicted proteins | sample 1853481 | NCBI WGS metagenome assembly PVMK01 (sample SAMN08533507, study PRJNA380276) | Marine sediment metagenome, whole genome shotgun sequencing project. | reverse complement strand
TTTATTTAACCAGTTTTTTTAACTCTTGTCGAATTGCTATGTATGCAGATGCAAAAATCACAATTTGAGTGGGGAATTTGGATCAAAGGATTAGAACAAGAATGAACTGTAATTAATCGGCTGGTTAACTTAAACGCAGGATTCGGTTAACACGGGACTTACTTGGTTATTGATCTACTCTGACCTCAAACTCTTTACAGGATTCATTAACGCAGCTTTTATAGCCTGAAAGCTAACTATCAATAAAGTAAGGAATAAGGCACCAAGGCCAGCTACGGCAAAAATTCACCATGAAATTTCGGTACGGTAGGCATATTGCTGTAACCAATCCTGAAGAAAGTAATATGCAATAGGTACGGCTATCACGCTAGAGAGCATCACCAATAACACAAAGTCTTTTGACAGCATCCTCCAAAGCAAATTAGTTTCATCTATTATTTTTGTAAATGTTTCCATTTTCTGACACCATTCTAATTGTTTGTTATTGTCAGAAACATATGACTCGTTCTTCATTTTGATAGTTATAGATAATTACTTTTTTTGCGGTGGCAGGAACTTCTAAGAACCTGGAGGATTGTGATAGAAAGCCACTGCCATAGGTGAATTCTACTTTATAAAAAGTCCCATTCGCAAGATAAATATTTGCATAAAAATCATCGTTTAATAAGCGCATGGCTTTACTGTTAGCATAATTTTGGTGGAATATTTTTAACTGCCCCCTGTTTTGGCCAGAGATCAAAAGTAAGTTTTCTCGGTAATCATAAACCTTGACCAAGCTTTTAGCATCTCCTCTAACTAAAAACCCACTAGAATCTGAATCTATATTTTCAAATGTTCCATCACCATTTCCGCTTAACAGAATGCCGTTAAGTGCATCATATCTGCCAATTGATAGTTCAGTGCCATAATCATTCCCAACCATTAATACATCTAAGTTACCATCATTGTCAAAATCATTTATAAGCATTCCATAAATCGGGGCCATTTGAGCTTGGTAGGGCAAGTGTTTCAAGGTGAATTTGTTCTTTCCCCTATTTTCAATATAACTACTAGCCAAATGATTGGCGCTTAACACCATAAAGCTATCTATTTGTTGCAGTTGAAGTACCTCTTTCAAAGGAGCAACAGCAAATTCCTTATAGGAAGTATATCGCGTCTTTGTCCTATTTAGTTGTCTAGAAAAGTCTGCTCTGCCATGAAGTGGAAATTCTTCATAGTTACCATTAGTCGAATCTTTGAAAAAGAGACTCGGTATAGCATCCACCGCTCCATTGTTATCAAAATCAGATGCATAAATATTAACTGGGTATTCCTTACTGGCTTTGATCAAGGAGTTTTTACCAAGATTTCCTACTATGTAATCCATATCCCCATCGTTATCAAAATCACCCGCTGCCAGGCTGTTCCACCACCCTTTGTAGTTGTCAAGTCCGGAATTTTTTAATTCTTCAAAAACACCCTTATTATTTCTAAAAAACTTTATGGGCATCCACTCTCCTGCTATAATTAAATCCACCCACCCATCATTGTCAAAGTCAGTCCACAGGGCGTCCGTAACCATACCGATTCCCATGAGTTCTGGGGCAACATCTGCCGTTGCGTTAGAGAATAGGATTTTTCCATTATTGAACTCATTACGCAATATATAGCTATCTAAAGGGAGTGGGTAATTGGTTGGCCTAACACGCCCTCCAACAAAAAGGTCTAAGTCTCCATCTTGATCAAAGTCAGCGGCCTTTACCGCTAAATTTGAGGTTAATATTTCAGGTAGAGCCTCAGGCAATAAAGTAAATCTACCCTGATCGTTCCTGTATAAGCGATCTAAGTAATTTGAATCACTTTCTGCGAACTCATACCCACCTGACGCTATATAAAGATCTAAGTCCCCATCCATATCAGCATCAAATAGAAGGGATCCTAACTCTTCATTCTGGATGGGTCTGGGCTCTATAAATGCGTAATCGTATCGGTGGAAACCGCCCTCCGAAGTTTGTGTAAAGAATGTTCCTGGAATACCATAAGATCCGCTAATATAAATATCATCCAAACCATCATTATCTATATCCCCTACAGACAAAGCTGGTCCATATTGTGATAATTTGTGAGGCAATAATGGCTGGACATTAAAATCTATTACATCTTGCTCTGCATGCAAGAATTTCGAGAGTAAGGTAGTAGTATCCTGAATGAAGATGGTTGAATATTCAATGGCCTGATCCGGTTGGAAAGGTTCTGCATCATAAATATCAAATTCAATTAACTGATTTGTCAATACATTTCTCCTTACTTGTAGTCTTTTGTCGGGCCAGATTACCACTACTTCGTCAATGGTATCAACATCATTTAATCCAAAATGAGCAACATTTTCTATTGTAGAAAGATACCCTCTGTAAAGATTCTGTTCATACCTTTGTTTTTGTCCGGCCCCATAGTGTAATTCTATAAAAGCACCTAAACCATCACTATTCAGCTTGCTTCCTCTAAGTCTAACTCTTAGGTATCTTTTGTCGAAGGATTTATTTTTGATCAGCTGGTTCCTATAAATAAAAGCCTTATCATTTATATTATTGACAACATAATCCAAGTCCCCATCATTATCTAGGTCTCCATAGGAAGCCCCGTTTGAAAAAGATGGTTTAGTAATTCCCCATGGAATCGTAACATCTTCAAATGTTAAGTCACCATTATTACGGTACGCGTAATTTTTTAATTTCACCTCGGGGATTTGTTCCAGCATCAATCCAATACTTGCATAAGCACTGGAATTAGCTCGATAGTCGATAAAGTCTTGGTCGGTGATGTCCTTTGGAAATCCGTTGGTGATGATAATATCACGAAATCCATCATTGTCAAAATCAACTACCAACGGGGCCCAACTCCAGTCTGTTGCATGGATCCCCGCAAAGAAACTGATCTCGCCAAATATGGGTTGATTTGAAACGCCCCCTAAATTGAGTTGCAGGGTGTTTCGGGTGTATTGGTAATTGTACCCGTACTTTTCGTTGTTGATATAAGTGGAATAATTATTGGGCCCTAACATGGTCTTTCTGCGATAGTTGTCCTCTGGTAACATATCAAGCACCAATACTTCTGGACGGCCGTCATTGTTTAGGTCGTTTATATCATTGCCCATAGCCGAATAGCTGGTGTGTTTGAAATACGAAGATAGTTGATTCGAGAATGTGCCGTTCTGGTTATTAATGTACAGCACATCATTTGTGAGAAAGTCGTTGGAAATGTAGACATCTTTCCAACCATCGCCATTAATGTCCGCAATATTCATTCCTAAACCATACCCGCCAATTGTGATACCAGCTTGCTCAGATACATCTGTGAACACCGGATGATTCAAGGTGGAATCCCAGTCATTTCGGAACAATTTATCAACATTGATTTCAAATGGAGAATTTTGTTTCTTTTGGCTATAAGTTGTTTGATATGGGGAATAATCCATCTGGTTAACAATAAGAAACACATCAAGGTCCCCATCGTTGTCGTAGTCGAAAAAATTGGCATTGGTGGTATACGAAGTGTCTGCCAAATTGTAATCCTTCGCCATCTCCTTGAACTGTACATGGTTATTCTCTACTCCCTGATTAATAAACAACAGGTTCTGCCGTAGCGAGGCTTCATTATAGGTAGTGGCACAGATATATATATCCTTTAAGCCATCAGCGTTAATATCAACCACTGCCACTCCCGAGCACCAACGATCTGGTGCCCCGATACCAGCATCCTCGGTTATATCTAAAAATGTGAAATCTCCTTGATTTAGGTACAATTTATTAGAAACCATATTACCGGTAAAGAGAATATCTGAAAAGTCATCATTATTGAAATCCGCTATAGCTACACCGCCTCCATTATAGATGTATTCATAAGTGATGATATTAAAGGAATCACTTTCAGTAATCTGATTGTTAAAAAACACCCCTGTTACTTCTGGTTCCAGACTGGTAAAAGTTGTACCATACTCATGATTTGTGGTGCATCCTATGAACATTGTGGTCACCACCACCAGAAATGATTTCAATCGTAAACTCAATAGGTTTGTAATGTTCTTTGATATAGACCGATTCAATGTGAAGTTCTTATTAAGATTCAATATAATTTTTATCTTTTGAAATACTAAATTCATTTTGCTAGTACGATTTGTTAGGAATTGCACATTCAATGAAGACCACCTTAGAGCAATTCCTTAAAATCTGTTATTTTAAAGCTTTTAAGCTCAGGACTAGATGTGTTTGTACTGATAAAATCGGCCATCCTATTGCCCAGCGCTGGACCATGAGTTATGCCCGTTTCCTGACAAGCTGTTATCACGAATAAGTTAGAACCGTCTCCAACTTTGTCAGCAATAAAGCGTAAATCTTGGGTGAAAGTTGGAATGCCAGCCGAAACATTTTTAATACTCGCTTTTGAGATAACAGGCATTACCTTATGTATAACTGAAAGATGGTCCTTTATCCTATTTATTTGTGGTTGTCCCCTTTAGCTTATGGGAAGTAGGAGGGTTTTGAATGTCTATCATCCTGTTTTTTGGTTACAATGGTCTCCACCTCCTATTAATAATCCACCTTTTTCCTCTCGAATATAAAAGCCAATATCTGAAAAAATCAGCAGCGGAGTTTCTGGTATTACTCCCCTTGTAAACCTGCATTCTACAAGTGGGCGTACCGGAGGATTGACACTCATATCATTTAATAAATCTAATGACCATACTCCTGCAGCTATCAGAACATTACCTGCTTTAAATTTACCCCGATTGGTCTTGACCCCGGTAATGCGATTCCCTTCTTTTATAAAAGCTCTAACCCTTGTATCATATACAAATTTAACTTCGTTGCATGCTGTTTCCTCCGCAAGTACAGGAATGGCTCTACATGCTCTTATGCGAATGGAGCTAGGATCATAAACTATTCCGGCAATTGCTCCAAAATCTATAACAGGTAACGACTCTGAAGATCGATCTTTATTCAAAATTTCAAATGGTATCCCAAAAGACTGTCCTGCTTTTATGTTTTTCCTATAGGCTTCCCGCGCCAAACTCTCTGTTATATGTAGCAAATGCCAGTTTGTTTAAATCCAATGTCTTTTTTCGACCTTTTTGAAAGCTGGGTGTAAAAATCGATTCCATATTTCTGCATGGTCTGCTCGGTCTTTTCTCACTTAGGGATATGCAGTCCAGACCAGTTGGCCAGCCAGCTGCAGCCTGAGATGCTTGTATTGCTGGCCCATTACTGGCTTCAACCACAGTAACAGAGTGACCTAGTCTATTCAAATGCCATGCGGCATTACAACCGGTTGCCCCTGCACCAATAATTAATACATCTGATTTCAGAGAAGGTATAATACCTTTTGTTTTTAAGGTTAGGGCTGTTCGGCCACAAACTTGCAAAAATCGTCTTCCATCCAAGTTTGTGTTCATGCAACTGTCAATTGACTGTTAATGAGTTTCTTAGCCAGGCTATAATATCAGCACAATCTTCAGGACTTAGTGCTTGAGCGTAATTTGGCATCAAAGAAGCCTCTGAACTGGAGAATTTCTTAATGTCTTTTCGCAGGAATGTAAGTTCAGTGCCGCCGGCTTGACGTAATACAACACTGTTGGCAGACTCGTTGACCAGTACACCACTGTATGTCTGATTCTCGTTTGTAGTTACTACATAAGTTTCATAACTGGAAGATATTTTCTCACTTGGCCATAGGATACTTCTAAGCAAGGTCTCACTAGAGTTTTGGTAAGCTAGTTTAAGATCCGGGCCAACTTCCTTTCCGATTTCATTAACCCGATGACAGCTGGCACACATTTGTTGAAACAGCTCACCCCCATGCTCCATATTTTTACCCTCTGATAGTAAAGCAGCATAACGTAAAAAAGTAGTTTCCTTGTCAGGATCTACTGCTTCGTTAAACAAAGATTCTAGGCGAGGACGTAAATGATGATCAGCCCGCTCAAGCAATTGAGTATGTTGTAATGAAGTTAGGGCTGTTGCCGATATTGTTCCACCTTCAAGTGCTTCAGTCAGAGCTTGAATCCTTTCACCCCGCAAAATTAACGCATCAAGAATAGCAGATTTCACTGGTGGAGTGGCGTTTGAAAATGCCTCAACCAACTTGCTGCTGGCAAATTCGTCAGATGCGTCCGCAAGCAGGCCAACTGCTGCCAGACGTAAATCCGTTTCAAGTTCCGGATTTGCTACTTCAATGGCAGCTTGCTGGCGCATAACATCCAACGCTTTGGTATCACCTATATTCAGTTTTTCCGCAAGTCTTATGGCATGACCACGCACTGCCAGGACTTCATCATTCAGTAAAGTGTTCACTGCTGACTTTCCGGTGTTACTAAGTGTAATAGCTTTAATATTAGTATTAATACCTTTCAGAGCAGCAGCTCGAAGCAAGGTATTGCTGGTATTTGCAATTGCCTTTAGTGAGGCCCCTAATTCCTGGCTATCTCTTCGTGCAGAAATACTTGCAGCAAGTGGTTCAATCAAAGATTCCCCGGTGGTCCCAGGATTTTCTAGCAACGCCGCTAACATATTCCCAGAGCGCTCATTTACACCAGTCATAATGGCATCGGGCATCCAACGAATATCCGCATGATCTCTTGCCATATTAATTATGGCATTGAAAACTTCTGCATCCTGACTATATCCCAAACTAAGGGCAAGCTGAAGCAGCATGCGCTCGTCCGTAATATCATTAATCATTTTCGCCAATTTACGAGCTAGAGCAACGTTGGTTTGTAGCAATGTATCTTGAGCTCGCAAGGAAAATATAAAGGCTACCCGCTCTGTACTACTTCGAAGATCTTCCAGTTTTAGTCTTCGATTATTTAGCATTGATCCATCTGCTCGTTCTCGAAGCAGCCGGTCAGCGGTTTGCCTTCGCCAATAGTGCGGGCTATCTAGCTCATCTTTCAATTTCGTCTGGGTCATGTCCACCCGTTCCATTGAGGCAAGTTGGTTGGCATTTGTCGGACTCACCCTCCATATCCGACCCTGGTCCATGCCATTGCTTAGGCCATATTGCTGTTGCATGAACCGTGGCACTGCGGAGTAGTCCTCAATAATTTCACGATACATATCGGTTATATAAAGTGAGCCATCTGGAGCATGTGCGATAGATACTGGACGAAACCAAGAATCTGTACTAGCTAGAAATTCTTTGTCTTGCTCAGTTACAGCCCGACGCACTTTCAACCCGGTTCCGTCTTGTTCCACGATACTACGATGTACCAGACTTTGTGCCGGTTCACAAACAAAAAGATTACCAAAGTACTCCTTAGGAAACGTGTTGTCCTGGTAAACAAGTGGGCTACAACAAGAGGTGAAATAACCAGCGGCAGCACTTTCTGACAAACCATATTCACCGTAAAACTCCTTCCAGCCAGGTTGATTACTACGTGCCAATTTCCAGGGATGAACGGGTGCAATTGGAAATACCGTGGAAAAATCTGATGCGTCAGCCTCAAGACTGGCAATAGAAGTATCCGGGTTACGCATTAGGTATTTCCAAGGAATAGGTATAGCATACAGCGCATGTTTCCAGGTACTTGTAAATAAACTGTAGCCATCTTCAGTAAAAGCATGACCTATTGTATGGGTGCTACCTGTGATAGGTTCAATGGCTGTACCATCCGGGCGAATTCGAAAATTGGAACCTGGTAGTTGCACCGGTGTTTTTAAATTCGGTCCAGTAATTAATCCTCCATTCCAACCCTTCCCAAAATAAATCCATCCATCCCGTCCCCACTGTGGTGCATTGGTTCCGCGCTCTAGTGCTCCCCCTTGGAAGCCCGTAAACAACGTGTCGATTATTTCAGCTTTTCCATCCTTGTCCTTGTCAGCCAGATAAATGATTTCGGTCTGGCCGGCTACAATCAATCCGTCTAGTGAGGCACATAATCCGTATGCAGGGGATATGCCCTCTGCAAATACCTCTGCATGATCCATAATGCCATCCCCATCAGTGTCACTTAGCAATTTTACACATCCAAATGTACCGGCTTCAGCTTCTTCCTTATATTGGTCAGCAGCCTGAACACGCTGAACCACCGTGTCCAGTACTCCAGTTTTATTCATTGCCTCAATTTCCAACTGACCTTCCAAATTGTAGCCATGTAACTCACTGACAAATAACCATCCATTTGCATCCCAGCAAACCCCAGTTGGTTCGCTAATCAATGGTTCACTGGCAACAAGTTCAATGCGAAACCCCGGTGGTAATTTAAATGACTTTAAAGATTCCTTTGGGGACAATGGCTTTGGAGCATCATTCGGCGTTGCAATTTTATCCGTTGAAGAGCCACACCCTGCGGCAATTCCAAGAACCAGAGTGAATAGACTGAATCGTATATAAATTATAAAAGTATTGCCATGCCTCTTAATTGAGGGAGTTAATTTCATAGAATGCATAAATTTATTCCTAAAAATATATTTGTCCGTGCCTTTTTAGCCTGCCCTAGTAGCCGGGATTTTGCTCTAGAACAGAAGCTCCTTCAACCACATTTAAATCGATTTCCACTTGAGGAATCGGGTAAACTTCGTATTTGCCTTTGGTAAAAGTCGCCCCATTCATATAAACAAAATCGTAGACCGGAATATTTTAAAGTTTTTGACATTTTCTATTTTTTTCGAATGCTGAAATACTTTCCTAACTCAATTATTATCCACCCAGCCAGAGCGTGTCTCTATGATCTATTTATTTTGTCGCAGAAAAGCCAACAAATCAGCCATCTGTTGTTGATTGATCAATTTGTCTAAACCGTCAGGCATAGTCGACATGTTGAGCGCCTTTAATGACTTAATCTCATTTCGACTAATTGTTTTCTCCATACTTCCCACATTACGAAGCGTTATGGCATTAGGGGTTTCAGTTGATATCATTCCTTGAACTAATTCTCCATTTTTCAATTCAACCTCCCAGAGATCAAAACCACTGGCAATGGAAAGATTTGGAGCCAGTATGTTTGCCATGATAGCATTCGGTGCCCAATTATGAATAGTACCCAGATCAGGCCCAAGACTCACGCCCATAGTGCCTCTTATTTGGTGACAAATGCCACAGTTTTGCTGATATACCTCCATGCCTTTAATTTCATTCCCTTTCAATTCCAACGCAGATTGATAGGCTTGATTGATCTTTTCGGTATCGTCCTTTGTAAAAAGCGATCGGGCCCAATTGCGTAACTTTTCATCCCTTTGAGCCATCAATCTGACTTTTCTTGGCCAAGCCACACTACTTGCCTGTATTGTTCCCAATTCAATGGCATTCAAGAGCACTGCAACTCTTTCCGGGCTAACTAAGAATGTACTTATTGCCGCATCCCGTATCTCAGGAGTAAGAACAGTCCATTTTGTAAGAATAAATTCACTTACCTCAGTACCTGGCAGAGCGCTGAGTGTTCGTAATGCAGCCAACTGTATGGACAGTTGCTCGCTGGGAGAAATTAATTTCTTCAGCATCGCGACATGAGCCTCAGGATTTCCCAATGAGATTAAATCTATGGCTTCTGCTCTTCGATCCTCAGGTTGTTGCTGATCACCAGCAATTAAAACAGCTTTTTCTATTGTGGTTTTTGCTAGCGTTTCATTTTTTAACCCTATTTTTTTTAACATCTGGTAGGCTGCTTTTCTGACTTGACCTGATGGATGCCCAAAGCACGCGGTGACCAGTAGATTTTCTTCCTTCTGAAAAGCTGTGGATGATAAATTTTCAGTTTTAATCCCTTGTGCCAAACCTTTCAACAACGCTGCATGCTGATCGCTTTGCGCTCCTGATTCTATACTGGTGGCTTTTTGTATCAGTTGGCGGATAACTCCCAGATCGCCGTGTATTCCAACCATGGCGGTTAACCGTTGCACCAATAACGAATAGGCTGGTACATCACCCTGAAATTTTTCAAGCACAACTTTTAACAAGGACGGTGTTTCGGAAGAAGAAGCTGATAAAGCTGCGAGTTGAACCCAGTTGTCGTTTATGTCTTTGAACAGGAGGTTATGTCTGACGACCTCAGCAGCCCGGGGTGTATTTACAAATCCCAGGGTGCAGAGCAATTGAAATCTTACCTTAGGATCAGAATCACCTTGTAAAGCAAAAAGGTCTTTGGCCAGTTCTGGTGCAGAAGATAAATGAAGTTCTGCCAGTTTAATCCCATTCTCGCGAACTCCCCCAACCGGATCATTTAAAGCTTGCCTGATCAATTCAAGGCTAAGTTCACCCAATCCTTCCAACGTCCATAAGGCATGAAGGCGACCAAAGGGAGAAGCGGCATTATTTGCCATTTGAACCAGCACCGGAACTGCTTGCTTATTGGCACGATCCACCAATAAACGTTGCGCATTTTGTCTCCACCAACTATTTGTACTAGCCAGTTTCTCCACTAGCTGATCAGGTGTAGCATCACCTAAGGAAAGACCCTTCGTCCAGTCAGCCGGCTCTGAATCCTTGGAAGAGATGCGATATATACGACCCTTATCCGTATCGTTATACAGTTCGCCAGACTTGACCACCTCTTCTCCCATCCATTCAGGGTGCTCAATTATTTGCCGGTAGTAATCAACAATATACAGGGCTCCATCCGGGCCAATGTACATATTGACCGGGCGAAATTTTGAATCAGTTGATGCCAGAAATTCTTTAGTAGGACTAAGACGGCTGGCGGTGTAAGTAGCCCCTTGATCTTTTAATTGATCTACATGTACAAGGTTGCTAACCGGTTCAGCAACAAAAGTGATATTTTCATTATATGGAGCCGGAAATGCACCACCTGAATATACTGTAATACCGCATGCTGAAGTAATTACACCTACATCAGTAAGGAGTTGGTGTTCGGGGTTTTGCGTAATTGGAAAAACTTCTGCCGCATCGCCATGATCTGAGAGAGACTGAGTGGCATCTGAAATCAATAAATCCGGATTGCGTTTGAGGTAAGGAGCGGCGATTACTTCCTGAATAATATGATTGGCATTGCTTACAAGGAAATGATGACCCCAGACATCAAAACTATGACCAAACTGAGTTTTACTGGAGGTAGTTTCAAGTTCATATTGATCGGGACGAAATCGGACAGAACGGCCATTTGCATTCTTTTCCAGACGAGGCGTAGTTGGCTTCCTGGGGTAATAAATCTCATCACCCATATCTCCAAATTCATCTTTATATGTTTGCGTTGACACAACTCCTTCGTGACCCAGATAAATCCAGTTGTCCAAACCAAGTACCGGGCTGTTAAGATTATGTTGGGGGTTTGATAGTGCAAAACCAGTGAGGACGGTATCTCTGATTTCTGCCCGTCCGTCACCATCCGTGTCTTCGAAATACAACACGTTTGGCGCATCTGTCACCAGCACACCTTTTTTCCAGCGCATGATGCTGGTGGGGAGTATCAGTGAGTCGGCAAAAACGGTACTTTTATCCATCACCCCATCACCATCTGTGTCAGTAAGTAGTTTTATTTTCCCTGTCCCACTTTTATCAAGAGGATATCCGTGCATTTCAACAACATAGAGACGGCCATATTCATCTATCTCCATGTCAACCGGGTCCGCGATCAGTGGCTCCATAGCCAATAACTCAATTTTGAATCCCGGTTCTAACGCAAATGTAGCAAGGGCTTCCTGAGCTGAGTTACCTGAGGGCGGACTTTGCTTTTGCTGACAACTCACTGCCAATACGACCACGCTGAATAGTAAAGTGAAAAAAGTATAATTGATACGCTGACGAGGATGGTTGTGATTTCTTTTCATTTAATAAGTCTATGCTTTTTGAAATAAGATCATTTCAGGGGAACCAGTTTTAAACTCCGGAGATCGAGCAGGGCACCCTTCGGAGATTCTGAACCCGGCCTGAACACCACCTTCTGGCTTCCGGTAGACAATCGGACACGTCCTATCTTTTCAGTCCTGTACGTGAACCAAGAGCCGGTCTTGCCGATCTTTCCATTTATTTTCTGACCACCCGCTTCAAGAACAAATGGTTTACCTGCCTCATTGTCTGAAACCGACCAATCCAGGTACACGTCAAACTTACCCTTTTCCTTTACCTCCACATCCCATTCTACACGGTCTGCTTCGGTAAACCAACCGAAAGCTTTCCACTCTGGCATGTATTTGATTTCTGGTCCGGTTGCTCTAGCAACTTCGGCGCGCAATTGAAATACACCCGAAGCTTCAGGCCGGACAACTTCCGGATGATTATTTGAAACCCGGACAGCGTTGTACTCCGCGGGCAACAGATCATGCACAGCTTTTACTATTATATCTTCCACTTCTTCAGCGAATGGTGAAGGTTTATCATAGTAATACATACTTGATTCCGCCTCATAGCCACCTTCCCTGATAACGCGTTTTGAAGCAATATAGCAGGGCACATCGTTTGCGTAAGCGTTTACCCACACGCGTGCGGCACCTATTTCATCTTTGAGTCGCGTAGCATAATCCACTACAACCTCACCCGCCAGATTGATCATCACCAGCTCATTGCCGAAGGTCCAGGTCTGTACTGGATAATGAAGGTCGACAGGAACAGGATACCCCCTGGCTACACGGTCAAGCGCCAGGCGGGCATAATAACCTTTGACTGTCTTGTCCTCCGTTTGTTTAATTAGTTCAGGCACAGTAGGAACATTGGCAAATGGTAGCTTCACCCACTTCATACGCCCTACCGGAGGAGTAGTCAGCGGCTGTAGTTGTGAAGACAAAAGCTTTTCCACATTATCGGAAATTTCTAGTCCATGCATCTCTACATTCTCCATTTTTCCACGAGGCTCTGGGTTAGCATCGGCACCACACCCGATGGCAACCATAGCAACAGCATCAGGATGATTAGCTTCTATTAGCTTTTGCGCTTCACCCATCCAATCACCGTGTATTTTGTTTACTTCGCCAGTGAGGGTAGTACCATGGCATGCATAGTTCACCAAAACAGCCCGCAGTTTTCCAGCAGTGTCGCTGACGCGCAAAATAGGAAGTGAAAGATCAACAGGACCTCCCGGAGTTCTGCGGTTTTTTGCAAACATAGCCTGACCTTGTCCCCATGCAACAATAGCTGGGCTTCGGTCCTTTATTGCTGCCAGACTTACCTGCTCGAGCTTTTGGGAAAGCTGGTCAATGTATTGTGCAATATGTACCATTTGATCTATACCGAGCAACGAATCACTAAAGAGGGACTCCCCTCTGTATTGGAGTATGTTGAGGAGATTACCCACCTCGGGGCCGCTATGCGTGTGAGAGGCAAAAATAACCAGCTGCGCAGGATCAATACCAATTTTATCGGAAAGCCGCTCCGCTAATTTTGTCGTTATATGTCCGGGAATTCCAACCAAATCTACCGTGATAAGAATAGATAAGCCTTGCGTATCACTGCCAAAAGCCAATGCTTTAGCACTTAGCCGTTGCAGGACACCTTCCGACTCCGTCTTCTTACGGATGCCATAGCCTGCCAGGCGAATAGGTCCTTCAGGCGTAATGTCTATTCGCGCGACTCCAACCTCCATCCATTCGCCGGTTATTGCCGTTTTCTGTGAAAATGAAATATTGCTATAAAGAAGTATAGCAACGACTAAAAGATAATGAGTCATAGTTAATGCTTTATTTTGAAAATAAATTGCAGCTGATTCTTGTCCTGATTTCATAGTGAATAATTACAGTGCAATAATATTATTGAAAAAATACCATGCATATGTCCTGAATTTCAGGATTAGTTATTTTGCCTAAGAAAAGTCAATAGATCTGCCATTTGCTGCTGGTCGATATTTTTTTCTAGTCCTGCAGGCATAACGGAAATGTTGAGCGTTCTTAATGACTTAATGTTCTGGCGGTTGATTGTCTTTTCCAACATTCCTGCATTCTTTAGGGTTATCGCACCAGGTGTTTCGCTGGAGATAATTCCCTGCACCGTTTCTCCATTATTCAGTTCAACCACCCAGAGTTCATAACCCGCCGCTATAGAAAGATTGGGAGCCAGTATATTTGCCATGATACCTTCAGGTTGCCAGTTATGGACTGTACCAAGATCAGGGCCGAACGAAACGCCCAGGGTACCCCTGACCTGATGACAAATAGCACAGTTTTGCAGATGTATATCCTTTCCTTTTATCGCATCCCCTTTCAATTTCAGGGCTTGCTGATATTTTTTGTTAACCTTTTCGTCCTCATGGTGTGCAAACATTGCTCTGGCATGTGTGCGCAGCTTTTCATCGGATACGGTCATCAACCGAACACGTTGATAAAAATTAACACTTGCTTTCTGAATCTTACTTGAATCAATTGCCTCCAGCAACACGCTAACCCGGTCAGGAGAAACAAGAAATGTACTAATGGCAGCCTCCCTTATTTCCGGAGTTAAGGCGGGCCATTGTTCCAGAACATAATCCGTCACCGTATGGTCAGGTATAAGACTGAGCGTTTTCAAAGCAGCCAGTTGAACTGAGGGCAGTTCCTGGGTAACAATCAATTTCTTCAGCATCGTAGCATGCTGAGCAAGATTATCAAGCGCCAAAAATCTGATAGCCTCAGCGCGCTTTTCATGGGAAAGACTGTTGTCTTTTGCAATAGAAACAGCTTTCTCAACAGCTTTATTCAATTGCGATTTATCCTGTATGTCTGTGACTGATAATAAATGTAAGGAAGCATTTCGTACGGGTGTGGAGGAATGTTCAAAGCATATGTTTATGAGTGCAGTGAGTTCGTACTTCAAAATGGAATTCGGCACCGGATTCCTTCCCATTCCTTCTGCTAACCCTTCCAATACTGGCGCTTGCCATCCCTTATTTTCTTTCGATCCGGTCGATGTAGCTTGTTTGAAAAGGGTACGAATATTTCCAGGCTTCCCGCTTGCGCCAATCATAGAAGCCAGCCGTTGCGCTAGTGAGGCGTATGCAGGTCGGTCTTGCTGGTAATTATCAAGTACTACTTTTAATAATGAGAAAGTCTGGGAAGAAGAAGCAGACAGCGCTGCAATCTGTACCCAATTATCATCTAAATCATTAAACAAGAGTTTATTTCGGGCCCCAGCAGATTCTGGCGTATCTAAAAAGCCAAGCGTACAAAGCAATTGAAATCTTACCTTGGCATCAGGATCTGCCTGTAAGGGTAACAAGGCTTTAGCCAATTCAGGAGCAGCAACCAAGTGAAGCTCAGCCAGCTTGATAGCGTTTTCACGAATTCCGGCTTCAGGATCACACAATGCTTGTACAATCAGCTCCGGAGTAAGCTCCCCCAAACCTTCCAACGTCCAAAGTGAATGCAACCGTCCCATTGGTGAAGCAGCATTTATTGCATGTTGAATTAACGGCGGCACTACATCCGCGCTGGCACGATCTACCAATAAGCGTTGTGCATGCAGCCTCCACCAACTATTCTGATTAGACAGCTCTTCTACTAGCGCTTCATTGGTAGCATCTCCTAGCCGAAGACCTTTCGTCCAGGAAGCAGGTTTAGCATCTTTTTTAGTAATGCGATATATCCTGCCTCGGTCAAAACCGTTATACAGATCACCTGATTTGATTGCCTCTTCAGACATCCATTCCGGATGCTCAATGATTTGCCTGTAATAATCTACTACATAAAGAGCGCCATCAGGGCCAACATACATATTAACCGGACGGAACCATGCATCGGTGGAGGCCAGAAATTCCTTGTGCGGACGCCCAATACGTTGCGCTGTAAAGCTTGCCCCTTCATCTTTCAGATGATCTGCATGAACAATATTGCTGACTGGTTCACAAACGAAAGAGACATCATCATTAAACGGTTCCGAAAAAGCACCTCCTGAATAGGTCGTATTCCCGCACGCTGAAGTAAAAATTCCTACGTTGGTAAGTAATTGGCGCTCCGGATTTTGGGTGATCGGAAATACCTCACTTCCATGATCCGTCAGGGTTTGCGTGGCATTTGAGACGAGTAAATCAGAATTTCGATTAAGATAGGCGGCGGCTATTACTTCGTGATAAATATGCTTAGAGTTGTTTCCGAGAATATGATGTCCCCATTTATCAAAGGCATGGCCAAACTGAGTTCTGCCAGAAGTCAACTCCAGTTCTTTCTGGTCAGGACGAACCCGGACAGTACGGCCACTCCCTTTCCGCGGCAAGCGCGGAGTGTCTGGTTGACCTGGAAAAAAAATATCACCTCCCAAATCGCCAAATTCTTTTTTATAAATCTGATATGTTGACCCGGATTCAGAAGTAAGATAAATCCAGTTATCCAGTCCATACACAGGATTGCTTACATTCATTTGAGCATTTGAAAAAGCAAAGCCTGTAAGAACAATTTCCCTAATGTCTGCTTTGCCATCTCCTGTAGTATCCTCCAGGTACAGCACATCGGGAGCATCAGCCACTATTACTCCCTTTTTCCAGCGCATTATCCCGAAGGGCATCTTCAGGCCATCGGCGAATACTGTACTCTTATCCATTCGTCCATCGCCATCCGTATCGGTAAGCAATTTTATTTTGCCGCTTCCACTTTTGTCGAGTGGGTATCCGTGCAATTCAACAACATAAAGGCGTCCGTATTCATCGATCTCCATATCAACCGGATCAGATACCAGCGGTTCAGAAGCGACTAACTCTATTTTGAATCCAGGCTCAAGCTCAAAGGTAGAGAGCGCTTCTTCGGGTTCTATTGGGCCTTTCCCTGAATTCGACGAGGATGTACAACTTATTATCACACCAAGTAGTATGATTACCACATAAAATTTATTCGAGTCGTGTAATATTGTCTTCATAATATCGATGGCGCCCCACGAAATAAGATCATACAACCCTGGACATCAATTTAAATATTGATTTGATAACCCTGATTCTATTTTTTTGCATTTAATCAATTCCTTCTATTTAACATACCAAGTTCTTGTGTGTCTTCAACAGACGCGCAACCAGGTTTTGCTTTTGATGGCGCTTAGGTTGCCCAGGCCCTGTCCCCTTTTTTATAAACAACATCTCCATCATATCTACCAGGGACGGCTACATACCGTAAAACTTTTGTAGCCCCGAGTTCAGAGGTAAAAAATCCCAACAGCGTCAGCTCTTTCATCATTCTAAAGTAATGAGAAGGTTCTTCAGGCTTCTTGTTTTCCATATACACTTTTTGCTCAACATCCAATCGAGACAGAAAGGCAGTTCTTTCAGCGTTATTACTTGCATTAAAAGACTTACCATTCTGTCTTGAGCTTTCTTCCTCTATTTTTTTTAATCCATTCAAGAATATCTCCTGATCTGGTTTTGTATAACAGTCATTAACCATGACAGCCATAAATTCAGCTACTTTTGCTTCTCTGGCACCTGGAGTATTTGAGACTGGCAAAATTGTTTCTGCTATTTCATCCAATAACTTTAGCTGATCCTGATTAATAAGACCATTGACTTGTTTTGGGGTTGAACTGCATCCGGACTCAAGAAAGATTCCAGAACCTACTACAGCACCTCCCAAAAATAAACTTACACGCGATATAGCTTCCCTTCTATTCATACTATTTGTTAGATATTTCTCTTTTTTAACTCGCTAACACAATAATCCACGGCACGGGCTGTTAATGCCATGTATGTTATGGAGGGCCCAGGTGTACAACCTGATGAACACATGGATGCTCCATCCGTGATAAATACATTTTTCACGTCATGCATCTGATTAAATTTATTTAAGACAGATGTCTTTGGGTCGTGGCCCATCCGGGCAGTTCCAGTTTCATGTATGCAAAATCCCGCAGTCATTTCGCGATCGAAAGTTTTGACATTCTTTACCCCTCCTGCTTCAAGCATCTCTGCGGCACTATTCATGATGTCCTGTGTCATCGCTTTTTCATTCTCTTTGAATTCACAGTCGATGCTCAGAATCGGCATTCCATACTTATCTTTTCTATTCTTATTCAGGGTAACTTTATTTTCGAAATAGGGTAAGTGTTCAGCCCATGCCATTATCCCCATGGTCCAGTTCCCAGGCTCTGATAATTGATCTTTTAATCCAATTCCGATGCCATCTGCCCAACCGACTCTGCCCCGACTGGCTCCACCCTGATATGTAAAGCCGCGCACATAGTCGGCTCGTTTGGTACGCTCATCGATATTTCTGAACTGCGGGATAAATATACCGGTTGGTCTTCTACCATAGGTATATCTGTCTTTTAATCCATCATACTCACCAGAGGCACCCATGCCATAGTGCATATCCATAAGGTTGTGTCCAACCTGTCCACTCCCATTGCCTAACCCTTCGGGAAAAGTATCGGAGACTGAATTCAACAAAATAGCAGTAGTTCCTAATGTTGATGCATTTAGAAAAATAACCTTGGAATAGTACTCCTGAGTTTCCAATGTCTCGGCATCGATGATCCTCACCCCTTTTGCTCTTCGCGTTTCTTTGTCATAAATCACCTCCTGCACAATAGAGAACGGACGAAGTGTCATATTGCCTGTCATGGCAGCTGCAGGTAAGGTTGCCGAATTGCTACAGAAATAGCCACCAAATGGGCATCCTTCATGGCACTTATTCCTGTATTGGCACGGGCCGCGGTCACCTACCTGGCGAGTATGATTTGCGCACCTTCCGATAATCATCCTCCTTCCGTCAGCAAAATTTTTGTTAATTCTGTTAGCCACTTCCTTTTCGACGCAATTCATTTCCATGGGCGGAAGAAATTTACCATCCGGCAACTGAGGTAGTCCTTCTATTGAGCCGCTTACCCCAACAAAGGGTTCAACATAATCGTACCATGGTGCGATATCTTTATAACGTATAGGCCAATCGGTGCCAAACCCGTCTTTTGCATTAGCCTCAAAATCGACGTCACTTCTCCTGTAGGATTGTCTTCCCCACATGATACTACGACCACCGACATGATATCCCCGTATCCAATCAAAAGGCTTTACTTGTTCGTAAGGATTCTCAAGGTCATTAACAAAATATTTTTTTGACACCTCATTCCATGCGTATATCTTGCTTTGAATGGGGCTATTGATGCGATCCTCCTGGGTTGTACGACCGTGATGAACAAGCTGCCAAGGATCCTTTTCTGTATCCGTATAATCTTTTATGTGCTCAATGTTACGCCCTCGCTCAAGTACCAAAGTCTTCAGACCCTTTTCACATAATTCTTTAGCAGCCCATCCTCCACTAATACCCGTTCCGACCACGATTGCATCATACATGTTTCCTTCCATCATCATTGATAGCATTTAGTGTTTCAGACAAGTTCAGGCATCACACATTCCTCATGCTCAGGCATCCCATTTGCATGATTCATTTTTTGAAAGGAATAATTGTACAGGTAACGTACAGTTGGTGCTTATTTATCTGTTTAATAATTCGCGTTTTGCGTGAGTGCAGATACTCCCTCTGATACACTTAGATCTATCTGGGCCTGAGGTATTGGGTAAATCTCATTCTTACCTTCAATGAATGTAGCGCCATTCATGTACTGCCAGTTATAACCAGGAATATTGGTTTCATGCGCAATGTATTCATTCATCACGTTTGCCATGTACCCAGTACCATTGTCATAACGTTGCAGGTCAAAGAAGCGATGTCCCTCCATTGCCAATTCAAGTTTTCTTTCAAAGCGCACAGCCTTTCTGGCAAAATCCTTTCCCTGCGCCGTAAATTGGCCACTGTAAAGACCGATCTTGTAATTCGCCGCCGGGATAGTAGTATTCCCCCCAAGAGGATTATTATCATCAATGTAAGTTTTGACCCAGCCTTCGGGTATAGCCGCGCGAGCTCTAATCATATTAACATAAGATTCAGCCTGATCAAGACTTCCAATTTCAACTTCTACCTCCGCTGCCCACAGCAGAACATCTGCAAAACGGATCATATTATAATTATTAGAAGTGCTTTGATTAGAGGCCCAGCCGGCATAGGTATCACTAGATGACGACTTCTGCGCCTGGTAGTAAACACTTTTGATTGGAATATAAGGTCCCATGGCTGCTTGAGAGACAATCCAGGATGCCCCTGGCATTAGCCCCCAATCCAAATAAGGAATACCTCTTCTGCCAACGGTCCAATCAAAGCGGGGATCTAATGTTTCGGTAGAAGGAGTAAAAGGATCGGTCGTGGCGAGACCCTGATCGTTCTTAAGATCTGAATCATTCCAGGTATCAAGTAGCGGAAGCCCTGTAGTCGGGTCAGTTTTGAAAGAATTCGCAAGACTAAATGAAGGTTGATGAAAACCACAACAATTTGCAGGTCCTCCCGCCGCAAAATTGAGTACATCACCAACGTTTCCATTGGCGCCATTGGCATTGTCGTTAACCGACATTTGTACAGCGAAGACAGATTCAGCACCATTTTTTGTTGCAGGGTTGAAGTTGTCTGCAAAGTTGACAAGGTCATATTTCTGGCCAGAAGAGGTAACACCTTTCGTAATAATATCAGCAAGTAGTACCTTTGCCTCAGTAAATTTGTTTTGAAACATATACACTTTTGCTAACAAGGCTTTAGCCCCCCACTCATTTATCCGACCAATTTCCCCTTTAGTTTCAGAAAGGTTACTGGCTGCAAATAATAAATCCGTCTCTATGCTTTGAATTGGTGATGTATTAACTACCAAATAGTTCCCATTCTCAAAACTAACTGTCTCATCTAAATATGGAACATTTCTCCAAACCTTATAAGCTTCAAAATGATAAACTGCCCTTAAAAATAAAGCTTCAGCTTTTATCTGGACCTCCTCCTCGGGTGAGATAGAACCGTCAGTAACCTCAGCCATTAACCTTAACACATCATTGGCGCGCTGGGCTCCAGTATACAGAGACAACCACTTACTATTAAACGCAGGGTTTACCGGCGTACTCGTGAAATTTTCAATTTCCTGAATAAAACTTTCATCTCCATATTCTGAACCTTTATGAGCATCGTCGGAACCTATGCCACTAAAAATCCAATTACTTATCGCCTGAACCCACGGTCCGTTGTCACCTTCTGGACCACCAATTCCATCCAAAGTGGAATACGCCCCAATTAACAATCCGTTAACTCCCGCCTTATTTGCCAGCGTAGCTTTGCTGAGACTTCCCAATGCTCCAATATCCAAAAAATCTTCGTGGCAAGAATATACTATTAACAGGGATGTGAGCAAACAAACTATCAATCCTCCTTTATAATATGATGTTTTCATAACCTCGTTCGTTTATATTAAAATGAAATGCTTAGACCAACCAGAAAACTTTTCTGATTGTTGGGGTAATTACCTTTGTCGATACCGAAACTGGCGCTGGATTGCGTTCCCCCTAAACTGCCCTGCAATTCAGGATCCAACCCCGTATACTTTGTTATCGTGAACAGGTTGGTTGCCTGAAGATAGACCCTTAATTTATCAGCCCCATATTTTCTTAGAAAGTTAGGATTTACACTATACCCCAGTATCAATGATCTCAACTTGAGGAATGAACCATCTTCCATTAAGTAAGAATTAAACGCTCCCTGAGTACTGAATGAACTTGCAGCCTCAGCAATAGGCGTCGTTGAATCTAAATTTTCAGGTGTCCAAGCATTTTTTAATCGATTACTTTTCCCCTTTCCTTCAGAAGTCCCAAAAAAATCTGTATAGTACCGCACAAAGTTAATTACATCGTTCCCTTGCGATCCATAGAATATGGTTGAGAAATCAAAATTTTTGTAATTGATTCCAATGTTTAGCCCGTAAGTGAAATCAGGGTTAGGGTCTCCGAAAAAAGTTCGATCATCTGGTGTAATTTCATTGTCGGCATTTACATCCCTGTATTTAAAGCGCCCTGGAGCAGCATCTGTCTGGGCTGGAGACGCTGATACATCAGCATCATCGCGGAATAATCCCAACACCTCGTAACCAAAGAAGGAACCAACGGGATGATCTACCTGATTTCGAACGAGGTTGCCTATCCTCGAACCTGTAACATCAAAATAACCAGGATCAGGAATTTTAACAACCAGGTTTTTATAGGTAGTTATATTCGTACTTACCCTAAATTGCAAATCAGAATTTATCTGGCCCCGATACGATGCCGAGAAATCCCATCCTGTATTTTGAATATCGCCAATGTTAATCGTTGGAGGACCAGCACCACCGGCTGTTGCAGGCAAGGGCTGAGGAAATAACAACCCGTTGATAGATTTTTTATACCATTCAATGTGTACATCGAGCTTACCTTCAAGCATTGTTGCATCAAGCCCGATATTCGTAATGACATTTTCCTCCCATCCGGTATTGGGATTACCATTTCTCGATTGGTAAAATCCTTGGTTGATTGAACCTGCGCCCGTTATATTGTAATAGGACGTTCCGAATCCAGAGTCGTAGGTAGTAAATGCATTGGCGGCGTTGACATTGGCTTGTGAACCCAAAATTCCATAACTTCCCCTGATTTTTAAATCATTAAAGAAGGTTAAACTTTTCATGAAGCCCTCATTAATAATTCTCCAGCCCAGTGATAAGGAAGGAAATACACCATACCTTTTTTCGGAACCAAACAGTGACGATCCATCCCTTCGAATGGTTGCTCCTAATAAATATTTGTCGTTGTAGGAATAATCCAAACGGCTGAACAGTGAAAATAGGGTATTGTTGTAACCATTACTGTAATTTGTAACATTTGATGTCCCATTATTCAAATAAAGATAATCAGGATCTGTCGAGAAATAGTTGCTAGCCGCTCCACCCACACTCCTTCCACTATACCCGACAGCTTCAGAACCCGCAAATACGGTGAGCGCGTGCTTGCCAAAGACATTGCTATAGCTTAACGAATTAGTCCATGTATAACTTGTGTTATAAAGTGCATTTTCGTCATAACCATTAGCACTGAGATGGGATTCTTTATCATTGTATTGATTAAAGTTAAAGTTAGAGAAATAACGATTGTCAATAACCCCGCCAAAACTAGTGCGGACAGTCAGGCGCTTAAGAATATCAACTTCGGCAAACACGTTGCCGATTAAATTAAAGTTAGAATTTTTGTCCTGCCCGGTACGTTCCTGAATCGCTACAGGAGTTCCAGTCGTTCCCAATTCCGGCCCCAGCCAAGTACCACCATAATTTCCTTTTATGTCGTAAACCGGAATAATGGGCTGAATCCTGTAAGATACAGAGAGTGCATTGCCCTCACTTTGATTAGAAAAGCCTGGGTTGTCCTTATAGAAGAAAAACGCATTCTGCCCGATACGAATATTTTTTGCTAAATGATACTTAGTATTTACCCGAAGGGAGTATCTCTTTAAATAGGTCTCAATTAAAGTTCCTTGCTGATTTAAATAACCCAATGAGAACAGGTAACTGGATTTATCTGTCCCTCCGCTTACCGTCAAGTTATGGCTTTGAATAGGAGCAGGTTTAAAAATTTCATGGAACCAATCGGTTCCCGGTCCATTTGTCTTCTGTATCAGGTAATCATTACTTGGGTTTGCCGCATCAAAATTATAGTTTGATTCATCAACAGCCGGATCGCCGGCCGCACCGGTACCCGCACCATTAGGGCCAGCAAAAGTAAAATCAGGAAGGCCATTAGCAAATAAAACTGTTCCAGGATTAACCTGTTTAATAAGTGTTGCATAGTCTTCCGAACCCAATAAATCAAAAACATTCCCCTCCGGAGGTCGTTGAGTTCCAAAGTAACTATCATAAGTAATTTTTGGACGTCCGGATTTCCCACTTTTTGTTGTCACTATGATAACACCATTCGATCCGCGAACACCATAAATAGAGGCAGCACCGGCGTCTTTCAGTACCTGTATCGACTCTACATCGTTCATGTTAATATCATCTAACCCGCCAGCTACCTGCACACCATCCACCAAAATAAGAGGTTGCGTATTGCCAAATGAAGTAACCCCACGAACAAAAATATCATTACGACCACCGGGGGCCCCGGAACTAATTACCGTTACACCAGATACCTGTCCTTGAAGACCCTGCGCAGCAGAACCCGTGGGAATGGATTTGAAAGCATCCATGTTCACAACACCCACCGCACCAGTAATATCTTTCACTTTTTGTGTTGCATAGCCCGTCACCAACACTTCATCCAAAAATTCAACAGAAAGGGACAAGGATATATTGATAACTGATCTGCCATTGACGGGGACTTCTTGAGAAATGTAACCAATAAATGAATAAACCAGGACAACCTCCCCATTGTCTACACTTAACTGGTAATTTCCATCAACATCAGTCACAGTACCAGTGGTGGTGCCCTTAACCAAAACGTTGACGCCAGGAATAACATTTCCATCCTCATCGGTTACTTTTCCGGATATAATTACGTCCTCTAGTTTGTTTTGTATCGATTGCAATACATCGAAAAATCTACCTTCTGGATTTCTTTTAGCTTTTTTTAAACTGACTCCATCTTGTTCCAGCTTTTGAATTTCCCTGAAGTGATATCGAAGTTTCTTCGCGTTTTTTCTGCCCACTCTGGTCTTTTCATAAATCACGTAATATTTATCCCCATAAGATTCGTAAGCGAAATTGGTTGAATCCAGTAAGCGCTCTATTGCACTGCTTACACTTTCGCTTTCAACAAAATCAAAAACCACGGATATATTTTCCAACTGTTTGGAATCATAGGTAAAAAACACCTGATGTCGTTGACCTAATTCTTCCAATACTTCACTGATACTTCTGGGCAGGATATTTGCCCAACCCACTGAATAGCAGATAATAAAAAGTAATAATAACAGGTATTTGTTGAGCTGTTTCATTAGTTTTAAGGATAGTTGAACATTGGTTTAACTTTGTTTTATAATACACTATTAACACCGGGACAAGGCTAGCAGCAATGTCTCGGTTTTTTATTTTACAAGAAGTTTATTGCCTACTTTTCTAATCTCTACTTGTAATGATTTTTCCAGTATTGGAACAACAATATCCAGGTTTTGCATTGGCACACCAATGGTACGTCGTTCACTTAACATGGCTTTATTAGAAACTTTAATATCCACTCCATAGATTTCTTCTATTTCCCTTAGAATTACCAAAATAGTAGTGTTGTTCAATTGTAACACTCCTTCTTTCCATGAAGTAGGTTCTCCTGAAGTAATTCTTTTACGCTGAATAACTTCACTTTTGTCAGCGGAGAATTCTATAAAATCTCCAGGAATCAGATTTTCCACAATCATACCCATATTGATTTTCACATTGCCCTCATGCAAATATACACTCGTATGTCCATCCCTTTCTTGAACATTGAATTCCGTTCCTAGCACCTCCACTGTTAAATCATCAGTAATAACCTGAAATTTAGTTTGAGTGGCTGGTTTTTTAGAAACTGTAAAAAACGCTTCGCCTTTGAGCCAAACCTGTCTGGTGACTCCCTCTGACCAATCCTCTGACAGAATCAATTCAGAATTAGCATTAAGCTGTACCATGGACTCATCGGGTAACTGAACTGTTTTCCATTCGCCGTAGTCAGTAGAATACGAGCTTAGTTCACTATTATAACTGAATATATACCAGCCACATATAGCAATTAATGCAATAGTAGCGGCCATTGCTAATCGTTTGTATATGTAAAGAGTGCGAACTTTAACTCGAACTTCATTCCTCTTTAAGCCCTTTTCCAATACACGACCAAGTTTGATCTGAATATCATGTTGACTGAGATCATTTTTTTCAAAATACCTTCGGGATTCTAGCAAAAATTCTTTGGCCTCTTTTACATGTTCCTTTTTATCAGGGTAGGCTTGTAAAAAAGTCTCCCAAAATTTATTTCTCCTTTTGGAAGGAGCCCTAACCCAGGTCCTGAACTCATCGCATTCAATGAAATCATTGAATTCAAAAGTGATATATTTCTTAAAAATATTCATTCGTTTTTGATGCTTTTTTGTATAATGTACTCAAGATCTTCGTCAACAGGTATTACCCTACGCTATACTATAAGATATACGGATTATGTCTTTGTAACCTTTTGAAGTACTTATTAATTGAAGGTTAGCACAAAAAAGATGTGCTGGAGTGTCCTTGAACAAATCTTTATTCCTAGAAATTTCGTGCTTTAATAATTATCAGCTCTGTGAATAGTGAGTCTTAGTTATCAGAAGATTTAGCTGATTTTGCAATATTTTTAAACCCGGCAGGAACCTTCTCCCTAAGCTGATTTAGTGCTCGGGAAATATAGTTGCGTACCACCTGATTGCTTTTTGACAGCAACTCTGTAATTTCTTCATAGCTTAATCCTTCGTAATAACGCAAATAGATAACTTCCTTTAGCTTGGCTGGTAAATAGTGTAACTGATGGTGAAGCCACTCTTTCCTCGAATAGACTATCTCTTGTTGTATTATCCGTTCCTCAGTGTTTTCGTTAAACACGTTCTTAGGATTTACAAATTCTCTAAAAATGTGCCTGGATCGGTCTTGCCTTTTTAGGTGCTTTAGCAAATTTCGTTTAAGGGATTGAAATAAGTATATCTCGAAGTTTTTGACCTTTTTTATTTTTTCCGGATGCTGAAGTATCCATATAAAAAGATCTTGTATTACATCCTCAACTAACTCTGGTTCAGGATGGATGATGCTGCCATATCGCAATAACCGATTGTAAAACAGCTTGTAGATCCCGCTGAATGCCTCTTGATCATTGTTTAATAATCGAGAGATTAGAATTTGTAAATTTCTATCGATTCCTCGTGATTGGGACATAAGAGCGCAACTTTGGATAGCCCCGGAATCTCAAACTATTGTTTGACCTCAGGGTGTCTAATACAATATAGATATATAGACCTGTTTATCCTAACAGTGGCTATTTTGTCCTGAATAACAACTTCCCCGAACGGCCGCTTTGGGTCCAGCCTGTGTGAAAACCCCTAGATGTAGTAAATTTTTTCATAGATGCTTCATTTTACTCCACTAAGTTTC
>PVMK01124180.1_pt1 | contig 26832 bp, 30 predicted proteins | sample 1853481 | NCBI WGS metagenome assembly PVMK01 (sample SAMN08533507, study PRJNA380276) | Marine sediment metagenome, whole genome shotgun sequencing project. | reverse complement strand
CTGCGTGACCTGCGCTGACGCTTAGAAATGATAGTGCGATTGCTGAAAGCAAGGTTTTCATGGTATGTACTCTCCGAATTGATTCAGTGTTGTATTACTCGCCGTAGAATATTTTCGTCTTTCGTAAGAGTGACAACGGTAGTTGTCGCCTCTGCGTCACGCAGCAATGCCACTATCTGTTCGTCTGAAAAATTGCCCTTCTTCATCCTGATTTTCCTTAGATCGAGGAAAATCTAACACAACCGTGGTCCAGAATCCGGGGGGCACTCCAGTGGCACCTGATAAGGCACTTCATTGGTGTTGTGAACGTCCGCTGTTGGCCGTTTCCAGCTATACACAATAGCTGAATGCGACGTGCCGCTTTTCGCTACTAAGCAGATGCTCGTCAAGTCTGAAATTCAATATCGTCTATAGCTGCACCCGGCCAGAAGCTGTCCTTGATGCTGACTCGACCTTTAATGAATAGACGCCTATCATTAAGCGGATCAGCCGCCAGACCAATCCGACAGACTGCGGACTTTTACCTGCCGCACTCTGATGTTTGAAACGGACAACCTATGCTAGCATGGCTTAGTCTGCGTTAGAGGTGCGATTATGAAAACTTCCCTCTCCTTGGCTCTTGCCATCATGGTATTGGCCACAGCAACGGCGACTACAGCATTTGCCGCTTCAAAAACCAATCAGATTAGCATTCGCTATGTGCCCCCGAAGAATCCCACGCATCAGCAGGTTTATACCCAACTTAAGCAAAACCTTATGCTTGAGAGGTTACAGGTATTCCTTAGTCCATTCCGACTTCCCAGAACAATACGAATCTCACTGACTGGGTGTGACGGAGAGGCTGATGCTTGGTATGAAGATGACGACATAACGCTTTGCTACGAATATGTCTACGACCTTTGGACGAATAGGCTGGAGAAGACGACACTTAGCGGTGTTGCGCCGATCGACACAGTTCTCGGCCCGTTATTGGAAGCCACGCTGCACGAATTCGCACATGCCCTGTTCGATATGCTCGAGCTACCGGTGCTCGGACGTGAAGAAGATGCGGCCGATCAGGTGGCGGCCTATATCTTGCTTCAACTCGGCAAGCCTGTGGCGCGCCGGACGATATCAGGCACTGTATACGCGTACAGCTTTGAAGAGATTCGTGCTGGTGGTGGCTGCTCGGCGGAGCGCTTCTCTAACGAGCACGAAACGCCCGCACAGCGTGGCTACAATCAAATGTGCTTAGCCTATGGCTCCGATAAAAAGCTGTTCGCAGACTACGTGAGCCGAGGCTTTTTGCCGAAGGAGCGAGCCGAATTCTGCGACGAAGAATACCTCCAGATTCAAGACGCTTTTAAAATATTGCTCCACCCGCATCTCGATCTGGATCTTGCAGAAAAAATCCTGGAAAGAGCAAGGGCGTGTGAGAGCGACGGCAATCCAGTTCCAGGGGAGTGGCAGCACTGCGTGCCAGTGCGGCTGGAATAGAAGTGCGAAAGAGTGGGCTTTTGTGCCTTCCTTAGAAACGAAAGTTTGCTGAGTCTGGTATTGTCGATTAACCGACAGGGGACGATACCGATACAACTTGTTGCCAATGACAATATTGTGATTTGTGAGGCGCTCAGCACTGAATGATGGAAGCTCTGCATATTACTTCTCAGGGGCGGCAATTGGCCGATCTCGGTTATTCGCACATACTGAGAGTGACCATCCGGAGTTGGTCTCAAAGCGGTTATTCGTTTTAATGTGGTCTGACACTGTCAGTCAAAACGGCAGTTAAAGTATCACCCAGGCCTGTCTGTGGTCCATCTACTTTGTAAGCGTAGGAAATTGCCTCATGCAGGTATGACACCTAGTATGAGACAATTTCCTTAATTATTTTAATTATCTATTAAAACAAACACTTACAAACATATATGGCGGTGCTAGCAGTCTGCTGCGAACCCGTCTCCGTCAAGATTTCCCTGCTTTATAGGGAAAATACAGGGAATTTTTCGCTTGAACACCTGCTTTCAGAGCACCAGATAAGCCAATACCGCCGCATTTAAGGCTTTCTGGCCCGGGGATATTTCGGCTTTTTTTATGGAACAGGGAATTATCAGGGAATCGGTCTCCAGCATATGGACTCGTATCCCTCCTAGTTATTCATCACGCCCATTTTCGCAAATAGACTTGCACTTTCGAGCGAGTTGCAACGCCCATTCATCACAGCCCTTCGCAGAAGGATGGAAGCCGTCTGTTGCCAGGTGGTCTGAGTCGAGTCCCAGTTCCACATCAACATAGTGAACGTTGTTCTGGTCTACCGCCTCACGCAATACGTGATCCAGCATGGCGGCCCTTACACCAGCCAGGAATCTCAACGGTTGTGGTAAGGCAGTAAACTTTTCCATCGGCGGAACAGCGGAGAACAGAACATGAACACCATCACTGGCACCAAGCACCATTGCCAATGTCGTGACTGCATTTCGCCACTGGCGCAACGATGTCAGCCCTGTTGTATCGTTTACACCGAATGCAACAATGGCGAAGTCATTTTCCTTGGCGTTCCATTTCTTGATACGCGCAAGCAGTGAGGAAATGCGCACGCCATTTTCACCAACGCCAACCCAATTGACCTGACGCTTGCTCAATCGAGCCAGATGATATCCAGCCCTTGCACTGAGCCCCTCGCTTATCTCCGCAACACCGATGCCTGCGACAGTTGACTCTCCAATCAATAGCAGATGCAAAGGCCGCATGTTGCCGGCTACCTGGCCTTGATTAGGCCCTTTAGGCTGCGGCAGCCTCGGTGTCACGCGCCGCACATACAAACTCTGTAGAAGAAGTATCGGTGAAAGAAAAATTGCCGACCACCAGAGCAACTTCAGTAGCCAGTCCGGCTGCGCCCTCAAGCCGTTAACACGAAAGCCACCAGAACTACGTTCAGCTTGCATCCTTCTCTCCGGCCCTGGCTTACAATTGTCCAACATCACGCACTGCCCCCTTCCATTAATTCGTCGCGCCCTTCAGGCGGTCATTCTCGCGTACAAATGGTGTAGACCACCGACTTCCTTCAACTCAGCCACCCTGCCCTTTTCAATAGCCTGAACCTCTATTCCGCCAGCCTCCGTCGAGGACGACGATGATTCAGTACCACCAATTGTTGCCGCAGGGCCAAATTCTCAATTGCCGGCCGGTGGGCTTGGATCTGTTTCCTTCTTCACGTAGCGGCCTTCAAACCAGGTATTCCATTTTTTGTTTTTGACATCGAAGGCTTCGAAATGTTGAATGACATCGCCGTTTGCCTGCGGTGTCCAGATGCCGCGGAAACGCTGACTGTTGTTGGGCAGGTAGTTGTCTATTTCACCCTCCAGAACCATCTGGCCCTTGTCGTTAAGGCCACCGGTGTAGTCGATGGAATAGCCATTGGCCACCCACACCTGCCGCCACTGGCTCCGGACCGGGTTGTAAAAATTGATTGAAAAGCCGCCATTTCCCGTGGTGTCTACCCAGGTCTCCTTGATCAGGCAACTAGCGTAATGCCTGGTGATTGAATTGGTGCCGACGTGAGTCCGCGCCTCGTTGTTAGTATAGACGTTCCACTCGCCCACCCAGAAATCCCATTCACTAAATTCGTCGTTATCCTCGCAAAAGGTCTGCGATATGGCCGGTATTTCCGGCGAAGTTGTCTCCGGAGATTCCTGACCCGTGGCCGGACCAGTGGAAGCGAACGCCAGCACCAGGCAAGTGAATCTGAGTAATGTTCTCATATTTGTTTCCCGTATCAGTCCCAACGACACTGTAATGTTGGCGTGCCTTGGCGGACAAGCTACTTTGCGATGAAAAGCCTTTGGGCTGCGGCTAAACGGGGGTGAGGTTACGTTGTCTCTCCCATTTAATCGTCGCACCCTTCGTGCGGCCATTCTCGCGTACGGCACTGTCAGAACTAGGAACAATTAATTAGTCAGTGCCTTTAGGAGAGTTTCCGGGCAAAAAGCACCAGGAAGGTTTTATTCAGAGCACGCCTTGTCTGTCGCGGGTTGTGGTCACCCGGCACCAGCTCCTCCAGAGAAGTTGGGGGCAGAATCTGAATGGAGAAGAACGGTCGGCTTGGTGGGATTTTGTACCAAAGCTCATGTTTCGCCAGCGTCGGTGGAGTGCATTGTATAACTATCGGCAAAATCTCAGCACCTGAGCCGATTGCCACTGTTGCTGCGTCCAGTTTGAATTCGAGTGGCTGCCTCCTTATGGAGCGGGTTCCTTCAGGAAACAAGATGAGGCTTCCTCCCGACTCTAGGCTCCTGATGCAGGAATCCAGCAGTTCCTGAGGCTCACTGTAGGAAATGTAATTTGCCGCAGCAACGGTACTGCGCATGAACAGGTTCTTCGTAACCGCTACCTTGATCACACAGTTAGCTTGTGGAAACAATGAAACCAGGAAAACCACATCAATCAGAGTCGGATGATTGGCAATGATCAGTTGGTTGCGACTGGAGCAGACATTCTCGGCACCCTGGATTCGGTATGACAGGACTCCCAGGCTTTTCATCAACCATATAAAGGCGCCAAACGAGCCGCCGACCAGGTTTCTCGCTGCGACTTGCCTGGCGCCGGCGTCTCGAATAAAAACAAACATCATTGGAAACAGCATCAAGCCCATTATCAATCCGGCAAGACCGAAAACGGCAAAACTGAGCCCGGTGCCGAACAGTCTCCATGCATAATCGAGTCGCTTCATTGAGCCAACAGATTCAAGGGCTATCGTGTTCTTTGGATGAAAGGAGCGGTGCTGGTTTCACGGTAGCGATCTTGCCACTACCGCTCCGGTTAGGCGTATCATACAGTGTGTATCACACAGGATGATCTTCGGATTATGCGTCAAACCCCGGCCTGCGAATCTGCAGTTGAACTTCCCCGCCAATTAGTCCATGCACCATTGATCCACAGGATCATTGAATTGTATCCGTCGGATAAGCGATTTTCAGCTCCAAAGGCACGATTTATCCTCGCAAGAAACCGGGTCGCCAATTCGATGCATCAATCACGTAGGACTGCTTGTAGATACCTGTTGCAACAACTGCTCTCGTTTACTTCAGCCGTGAAGAAAAATGAGTGGAAGCTTTTTCATTCAGCATCAGGGGCACCCTGTTTGTCGAGCAACGGTAAACCGTCGCAGTTGAGTGTTAGTATGGCGCACAGCGCGGATTGGCTGGCTGCCGGCGTGGCATTTGAGGCCCGGATCGGAGTGGATATCGAGCTGCTCAAACCGCGTGGAAATATTTTGGCAATGGCGGAATTTCTCGGTTGGAAAGTGCGGGTCCACGACAATCGGGACTTCCATGCAAAATGGACACTGTGGGAAGCCGGCGCAAAGTGTGTCGAGGGTAGCGTGCTAATGAGAGAAAACCCAGGATTTGATCGGCTTTGTGATGTCGATATGCGGGACAAGGTTAGCAACTCGGGACACTGGAGCGGGTTGCATGGTTGTCTCGAAGAAAAGCTGTTTTATGCCATTGTCCTGGAATGTCAGCACGACGCTGCCTTGACGCATCGAATCCTGGACCCCGGGAAAATAGAGCCTTGGTAAACTGCAGCCCCTTGCCTCACGGGATGAACCTGAGCGAGTTGAACCATTGCGTATAGCCATTTCATGCTATACCGTCACATCGTCCGCTGGCATCGGATTGGATGCGATGCATAAATCCATCGCCCAAAGACGCTCCGGCCTCAGACACAATGACCTCGAGGGTTCCAATCTCGAAACGTGGATCGGACGTGTCGAGTCCGTGGAAGCCACTTCCCTGCCATCTCACCTGAATCACCTGCACAGCCGAAACAACCAGTTGGCCTGGCTGGGCCTGCAACAGGATGGATTCCTTAACGCTCTTGATCAATTGAAAGGTCAGATCGGCGCAGACCGCATCGGCGTAGTGATGGGCACTAGTACCTCGAGCATCGGCAGAACTGAAGAGGGATACGCCAGACTGGAGCCGTCCGGCCTGATGCCGGAGGTATACCGCCAGCCCGAAGTACACAACTTGCATTCACCTGGCATATTTGTTTCTTCGGTTACCGGGTTGAAAGGACCATCAATGACCATCAGCACCGCCTGCTCCTCCAGTGCCAAGGTCTTTGCTTCCGCATCGAGATGGATTAAGCACGGGCTGGTCGACGCAGTACTGGTTGGGGGAGTGGACACCCTGTGTTTCACTGTCCTTTATGGTTTCAATTCCCTGGAGCTGCTCTCGTCGAACCCCTGTCGGCCTTTTGACAGGCGGAGAGATGGCATCAGCATCGGTGAGGCAGCCGGCTTTGCCATACTAACGCGGGAGGACCTGACGCTGGAGGCAGAATTCGCCTTGCTGGGATATGGTGAAAGCTCAGATGCCTATCACATGTCGCATCCTCACCCGGAAGGAAAGGGGGCAATCCTCGCCATTGGCCAGGCTTTGGAGCGGTCGCGGCTACCGGCAAAAGCCATTGACTACATTAATTTGCATGGCACAGCCAGCAGAGCCAACGACCTGGTTGAAACGCAGGCACTGGCTCAACTGTTCCCAGGCCAGACTCTGGCCAGCTCGACCAAGGGCTGGACGGGTCACACCTTGGGTGCCGCCGGTATCCTGGAGGCAATCATCACACTGGAAGCAATGAAAAGCAGCCTCATTCCGGGAACCCTCAATTGCGAGGAGCCAGACCCCGAATTCAGTTTCTCCGTACTCAGGCAAAATGCCACGGAGCCGATCCGGAACGCCATGACTAACTCTTTCGGATTTGGCGGCACCAACGCAGTTCTCATTTTCGGACGGTTCAATGACTGAATTGGACATTATTGGTGTGGGCGTGTGGAGCACACGTTTTTCAAACTGGCACGAGTTTTCCGCTGGCTTGAACACAGGCAACTGGCAGACAGATGCCAGGATTCAGCCCACTCTGATGCCGGCCAGGGAACGTCGTCGGGCGCCGCAATCGGTCAAGATGGCGATGGAGGTGATGAACCAGGCTTGTAAAATGGCCGCGTTGAATCCAGCCGGTATTGCAGCGGTATTTTCTTCCTCCATGGGGGATATGCAGATCACCGACTATCTGGGCCGCATCTTGTCAACGACACCCCGGCTGGTTTCCCCAACTCAGTTTCATAACTCCGTACACAATGCTTCGATGGGCTACTGGTCAATTGCCACTCAGTCCCATGCACCAACCATTGCCATCTCTGCATATTCGTACTCCGCCCCCATGGCTTTTTTGGAGGCCGCCATTCAGGCTTCGGAAGGCGGGGACCCGATTCTGATTGTCACCCAGGAGATGGCGGCACCGCTAGCACTCAGGGAAACCTGTCCTTCGAAGCAGCCCTTTTCGGCTGCACTCCTGCTGGCTCCTGTGGGTTATTGCGCGTCTCCGGTGGCCTCAATTTGCTTCACCATAGCCAGGAAATCAGTCGACTGGCCTGAATTGCCCGAAAATCTCCGGGAAAACCTATCAGGTAATCCCGGTGCCCGGTTAGTGCCGCTGCTTACCGCTATCGCAACTAGTGAAGAGGCACAGACGCAGTCCCTTGTGTCCGCTGACCGCACGAAATCAGTTGCTTCGACGCGTCTTGGATTCCCTCTGACACCGAATTTGTGCCTGGACCTTTCGCTAATACTGGGCAGAGCGCCTGATCCAGACTGAGCTCAAGAGTCAATTTGGCTAGCTTTTCTGCGCGACAGCAGGCTGCCAGAAAAAGCTATGGCATAACTGGTGGCGGAACCGCAGGCGACAGTGAGGCCCAAGAACTTCAGAACCGGGATGGAAGATCCCGCTAGCACTCCAAACGCCAATGTTGTCGAGACCGCACAGACCAGAACAGCCTGGTGCGTGGCCCGACGTTCAGACGCGGTTTCTGATCGACTGAGGAACAGGGCGTAATCCAGCCCCAGCCCCAGTACCAGCAGCAGAGCGACAATGTGGATGATAGTCAGTCTAGCGTGCACGGTTGTGATAAGGGCAATTGTCACAGCCAAGGCAGCCGTGACCGTTAGCGTAATCCAGAGAATTTTCCTGGCCCGATTGTGTTGAAACAGCAACAAAGCAATGATGAGCAGGGACGCGATGGCAATCATCTTCATGGCGCCATTTCGATAATCGCTCATCAGATCCAATGAAGATTGATGCAAATCCACCAGTTCAATCTGGGTGTCCCATGTATCTACACGCTTTGCCAGTTCCACTGGCCTGGGCCGATTCAGTGAAACCAGTGAGATCCATTGGTCTCCCAGCTGAATCAGGTGGGAATCCAGCCATGATGCCAGCGGTGTGTCATCAAAGTGTGATGGCAACAGCGGTGAAAGGACTTTGGCTGCACTGGCGTTAGCTTCAAATGGTGCAAATGCTGCCGTACGGAATGGGGTATCCGATAGAGCTTCATTCAAGCGGGTACGCAATGTGCCCGCATCCGGAATGGCATCCTGACGGAGTTGCTGAAGCTGCTGGCTGGGTAAAAGCTGACTAACTGACTGCCATCCATCCAGTAGTCCATCGATCACGGCATCTTCAAGTAATATGTCAACAGACTCGCCATCACGTAGCAGCGACTCCAGGGATGGTGCATGCAGAACCAGTTGGTATCTCATGTCCGGTGTGCCTGCGGCAGATCGCAGAGACCTGTCGGTTAAAAGTCTTTGTTCTGGTACCGGGCTCAGGCTCGACAGGTTGTCGTCCCAAATCTCGCCTTTAGATACATAGTAGGTAGTCAATAACGCCAGTCCCAGCATCACAATAGCAGGCGAGTATGCAAGGACGGGGCGTTGCAACTCGGTGCCGATGCTGCTGTGCGAACTGCTTTTTCCTGCCATCAGGGCCGGAAGCCATGTGCGCGTTGCCAATGCCGCAATAATTACACCGCTGGCGGTGAATATCCCCAACTGGGCCAACCCTTTGGAGCCAGACAACGCGAGTGCCAGGTAGGCGATTGCGGTGCTGGTCGCCCCCAGTCGCATGGTTGGCCAGATGCGTTTTATCGCAACACTACCCAAATATTGTCGTGAGTGGCTGAACAAATGGATGGGGTAGTCCACGGCGATTCCCAGGAGTGTAAACCCGAACGCTAATGTGATCCCATGTACGCTGTCAAAGAAGAGAGAGACGAGCGCAAGTCCGACAAGAAAGCCCATGCCAATCGGCAACGTTGCCAGCATCAGGAGACGTAGATTGCGATAAACGATCAGTAAAACCAGGAGTAATGCGCTGGCAGCAAGAGCGCTTCTTTTCTTGGCTTCGGCGCGAATGGTCTTTTGCAACTCAACGCCAAAAGCACCCACGCCTGTCACTTCGAGTTTCAGGGACGTTGATCCAGATATTTTTAAAAATGCCGTTTTTACAGCGCGAACGGCTTCGTCCTGCGCGGCAAGATCGACTGCTGCTGCCCGGGTTTCCGCCATCAGCACTGCACTACCGTCTTCGGCGAACCACATATCCCCGGTCATTTCGACGGGTGTCAGCCGTTGCAGGAGATCCAGGGTTAGCAGGAAGGGGTCCCGGGCTATCAGGTCCAGCAATGCAGATCCGCCACCGAAAGCCAGGTCCTGAAGGCGTAACTGCAACGCTCGTCGCAGTGACGCCCGGCTGTAGTCGATATCGCCCAGCAACAAGTAGTAACGATTGACCGGCTCGGGAGTGATCGCCGCCCCGTCTGCAAATTCACCATTCAGTACATTCAGAAATGCAGGGTTGCTGGCCAACTCCTGTCGCATTTGCTCGCTGACTTCCGCGAGTTGATCACTGTCACGGCCATTGATCCCGATGACCAAGAGGCGTGATCCGGGCCCATTTTTCAGCTGCTCGAGCAAGATAGCGTGCGTGAGGCTGGTTTTTTGCGGGAAAAAAGCACTCAAATCGAAACTCAACTGTAGCCGAAAAACGAGAACAAAGATGGCAAGCAGTGCCAAAGCCAGCCACGGAGCTGATTTCCACCATGTTTCCCGGATCTTCACCGTCATGGTGTTGAATCGGTTTCTACGATTTCCATCAGATGCCATTCTCCCTCGTTGAGTTCGAAACGGATGCTGTTGACGGAATTGTCATCGCCCTTGACGAGCAAACCAGTCAGGTGCCTTGAAACGCTTTGGGAAAGAGGCTCCAATCGCAAGGTCCAGGAACTACTGGTACCGGACAGTTCGTACTGGAAGACTGAAGCCAGATGGTCCGTCCGACCGGATAAGATCGCTTCGATGCCTCCAAGCATGGTCCTGAGAACCTTGTTCTTGTTCAGGGATAGCTTTCGAGTCTCTCCGTTTCGCTCGATTTCGATGTGGTCTGCGTCAATAAGGAAGGCTTCTTCGAATGGGGTTTCAACCACTTTACGCAATCGCCCGGCCTCGAGATATTCAAGATATCCGGTGAGTACCAAGGGCTCTCTGAGAAGCGGATTGTGGCGCTCTTCGCGAAACCTGATACGTGCGGGGGGTACTACTGCAGTGCTCTCAAGTACAGTATGCAGGTCCAATGGCCACACAAAGGTTGAAGTCAACGCCAGCCAAATCGCGAATACAATCATTGAGATGGTCCTCGGCTTAAATTGTTTCTTCTCGATCACTTATGCTTGCCTGATCCTCTGGTTGCTCGAAATCCAGCATCCGTGCCCTTCTGGTCTTTTCAAACAGTTCCAATACGGCTTCCTTTGCCAGCTTGCCAGTTTCCTGACGTGGAAGGTCCGAAATCATATAAACAGGACGCGGTAAAAATACCGGTTCGATCTGCGATTTCAGTTCTCCAAGGATATCAGCCGGATTCAAATTCGGGGCAACAACCATTGCAGCAAGCCTATCAGGGCTGCTCTCCGGCATGAATATCACTCCGTCTATTACACCTTGAATCGCCACAAGCCGATGGTTCAAGTCTGTCAGTGACCCGCGCTTGCCTGCAATATTGATCATATCCTGATGGCGGCCAAGCCACCGAAATCGATGGTCGCTTGTCAACGCAACAAAATCAGGCAATACAAACTCTTCAGGTAAATGCCGTCCTCTAATCAGGACTCCGTCCTTTCCGGGTTCAAGCTTAAATAAGTCAGACAGTCGCCAAAGTGCTTCGGTCACGGTATTGCGAGTGGCCAGCATTCCGGATTCACTGCAGCCGAAGATTTCAAGAACGCGCGTGTTGAACCGGAGTTCCAGTTCCTTTGCCAGTTCTTTTGGCAGGGGCGCCGTCGAGCTGAAAATCTGGTCAAGTTCCACCAGCCTGACGCCGGATCTCAATAACGCGGCAAGATGGACCGGAGATGAAATCAGGGCTCGTGGTTTCGGCAGTGACTCAAGTGCGTCAGCGATGTCCTGGGGATAGAAAGGTGTAAGGTGGCTGACAGCCGCATTGGCAAACAAAGGCAAAAGGATGGAAGTTTCAAACCCCCACATATGCTGCGGGGGTACCGTGGCCAGAAGATTCACCCGGTCGTTCATCTTTTTCAACAGCATATCGGCGTTGCCGATACTGCCCGTACGCAGTGTTTCCCAGTACTTTAGATTTGGCGCAGGCGTGCCCGTGCTACCCGACGTAAATAATATTGCACACAATTGGTCTGCGGGGATTTCAGGCGCGTCAATGTGGTTGCCGGCATGCTGCTCACTGTTGAACTTACCCGGTAACCACTCGCAATCGCCCGGCGTGGAATTTTCAAGTGAGTAACTGTCTGGAAACGCTTCAGCCAGGTGCGAAAGGGTTGTTGCCAACCTGTTGGGTGGCATCAGCGTGCATTGACCAGCGATCACCGCGGCGCAAAATCCGAGTAAATATTGGTAATAGTCAGCACACAGGTTAATGATGTAGCGGTTATCAGGAAGCTGCCGGGAAAGCGCTGCCGCTTCGGCGAGGAAATTATCGACCCGTATTTCTCCGGCGGCGGAAAATGCAATGATCTCGTCCGATCTTCGGATTGTAAGTGGGAAAATTTGTCGGTTTTTCAAGAAGTTTTTTACCCGAAAGACTGGGATCGTTAAAGCTTCAGTAGCTTCAAGGCAGTTTTTTACACAGAGTTTTTCACGACATACGCATTCAGGCTTCGCAGAGTGCCGAACGCCTGTTTCATGTCCTTGTCATTAGCTTTCAGCTGGATCGCATATTCTTGTGTGATGGCCAAAGCCAGTTCCAACGCATCGATCGAATCCAGTCCCAAGCCATCCCCGAAAAGAGGATCTTCCGGTCGAATATCGTCCGCGCTCACATCTTCCAAATTCAAAGACTCAACGATCAGTTCGGCCAATTGTTTTTCTTGTTCTGTCTGTGTTTGCATTTACCTGCCTGCCCACTACTGCTTATGTATGAAACAAGAATATATGATAATTTACTTCAGCGAATTAGCAATGACTCTAATCATATTAAAGGCGGCATGAAAACTCATAAAACTGACGTTCTCATCATTGGCGGTGGGCCAGCAGGGACGACTTTTGGCAGCCTGATGAAAAAGCGCGGGTGGGACGTTACGCTCCTGGAGAAGGATCATCATCCTCGATTTCACATTGGTGAATCCTTATTGCCGATGAACCTGCCGATTCTTGAGCGTCTGGGTGTGCTGGATGAGGTCAGGGTGATCGGTGTGCCGAAACTTGGTGCAGATTTTACGATGGCTAATAGCAACGCCACACAAAAGACATTCCGTTTCAGTGTGGCTCTTGGGGAAAGCCCGGATCATGCGTTCGAGGTTCGACGGTCTGATTTTGATCGAATACTGTTCGAGCGTTGTAGGCAGACCGGAGTTCGCGCCCTGGAAGGGATGCGGGTCCAAAATGTCGGGGCCATAGACCACAAAACCCAAACGGTTGAAGCGATAGATGCCGAAGGGAAATCACACGTGTGGAAAACTCGATTCCTGGTTGATGCCTCCGGCAGGGACACATTTCTTTCGAGTGCAAATGGCTGGAAGAAACGAAATCCCAGGCATGCCAGTGCAGCCATTTTCAGCCATTTTCGTGGAGTCAGGCGAAGAGCGGGTAAAGATCAGGGTAACATCAGTATCTACTGGTTCGATCATGGCTGGATCTGGATGATCCCTCTTCAAGACGACATCATGAGCATCGGAGCCGTATGTTACCCGGAACACTTCCGCACCCGCAGCGGTTCGTTGGACGAGTTTCTGCTCGGGACACTGGAAGGGCTGACTGAGACAAAGCAGCGCATGGAAAAAGCCGAAGCCATCATGCCTGCCCAAGCTACCGGGAATTATTCTTACTTGTCAGACAGGATGTGCGGGCCAGGATACTTGCTTGTCGGGGATGCATTTGCCTTCATCGACCCGGTATTTTCCAGCGGGGTTTACTTGGCGATGAGTAGCGCCGAGCGCGGCATACGGGTGGCAGAAGCCTGGTTAAATGGGAGCCATGGGAATTACCGCAAAGCATGCAGGCAATATCAACGCGAAATCCAGAGGGGCATCTCGATATTCTCCTGGTTCATCTATCGCTTCACATCGCCGGTGATGGTCAAGCTAATGAGTAATCCCAGAAACACCTTTCAGGTCGCTCAAGCGATGATATCGATGCTGGCTGGTGACGTGTTCTCAAATCGACAAGTTCGCCGCCGACTCCTCGTGTTCAAGGCTATTTACTCTGTGTCCTGGCTGCTTAATTGGCGTGAAGCTTATGCGGCCCGGAAAATTCGATTGGCCAACTTGAAGTCAGAAGCCCAGCGACCAGCAGCCTGAATTTATACATTTAAAGTTAATTATTTGAGCAATAAGTTACTGCAAAACAGATTTTATCTCAGGAGAATTGAATAACTTGCCAACCCTGCTCTCAAAAGACTGAATGGCAACATCTGAATTTCGGCTTTCCATTCCGGCACCTCCAAGATCTTCATGGCCAGAGGAGTCTTTTTCGGCTAGAAGACTGCCGCTCTCGTCAAAAATCTGCAGGTCCAGATCATAAGTCAGACCAAAATTCATGAAAGCATCAGTTTTCCATTCATCAACGGTTAGTATGACGCTGCGGTGGGCGCCGGAACTGGTTATAGCACCGGCAACAAGCCTGCCGTCTGATGATGTTAAATGTAAATCCATCACCTCAAAGCCGTTTTCTGACAGTTCGGCTGCCAGGATGACATAAAAGACCTCTGCAAGGGGGTTGCCACTGCCCGTAGTAACATCGAATGGGTTGCCAAATCCGCCTCGCTGCAGGCCTACGAAATTGGCCTTTTTATCTCCACTCAACACGTAGGGCCGGTTATCCAGTACCGCCAGTCCCAACTTCCCCTCACCCATAACCGGCAATTCAATATCGGCTTGCTGGTAGTTGTATGTTTGACCAACTGCACAGCCTGTAATGATGGAGGTGCAAAAGAGTAAAACCCAGATTGATCGAGTTTTCATTTTCTATTCTCCACTTTGCTTGACATGAAATATTTCATCAATAACTTCGCGGACCATGAATTCAGGATCTTTGCGTGCCAGAGAGGTTCTGTAAGATTGACCTGAAGCCAACGCATACCCAGATTCAGGATCGCGAATCTGAACTCGGAGTTCCAACATGTACATCGTAATATCCCACATCCACCGGTCCTGATAAGTGAGGATCGCGTCTGTGGTTTGATCAGCTTGCTCTTTAGAACCAAAACTTGCGGTTTTTCCAATGCTATTCAGGTAATCTGCAATTAGTTTTTCAATTCCCTTGTCATCGGCCGCTAGTTTGCGAACATAAATTGTATTAATAGTATCCAGGTTCGCTGAGGGATCTATATCGGCAGACAGCGATATATTGACGCACCCAGACAGTAAATAAACTAAAATCAAGCTCCACAAGATGATAAGTCTGGCGCGGCACACATGAAGTAAATTCATGATCTTCAACCGTCAAAATAAGAAAGTCGATTGTAGATACCGCACCGCTCATCCAAGTTGACTTAAGTCATTGCAACTCAACTTTAACCAGCGTAAAGGTTTCAAACCGCCCATCTTGCCCGCTTGTGTTTTAGTGGAAGACTTTCCTGCTTCTGATAACTGTGGATGTGCTAATACGGCTAATATACAATCGAATGCATGAAAAATATAATACAAAGTGCATGAGTATAGATTTACCAAAGAAAGCTAAATTACAGCACCAGGATGGAAAATAATGGTATTAAACTAATACCAAACACATGAGGCCCCAGCACAGGTCCTTGGGAGAGAAATATGCGCAAATCTACAGCAATCGTGATCCTGTTAGCTCTGGTTTTTTTCAGCAGCAAGTTGTTGGCATTCGAACCCAACACATCCAACGAAATGGAACTCGATGTCAAGAAAGCCATCCTGGAAATCAAGGAAAAAGCCCCCAACATCCAGAAATTCTTTGACAGTTCTGTCGGCTATGCCGTATTCCCCAGTGTAGGCAAAGGAGGCTTTGTCGTCGGGGGTGCTTTCGGGCGTGGCCTGGTCATCGTGAATGAACAGGTAGACGGTTATGCCTCCATTTCGCAGGCCACAATCGGCGCTCAACTAGGTGGCCAGAAGTATTCCCAGTTCATTTTCTTCAAGGATCAGACCGCACTGGACAATTTCAAGCGCGGTAATTTCGAATTTGGAGCCCAGGCATCGGCCGTGGCCATCACGGCGAGCGCATCAGTAGACACCAGTTATGACGCAGGAGTTGCGGTCTTCACCAATGCTAGTGGCGGACTGATGGCTGAAGCTACCATCGGGGGCCAGAGATTCAGCTACGCGTCAAAGAGTAAGGACTGACCGTAGGAGTCCATTTGCGATGGCGTCAAGGTATTGAAGAAATGCGGTAACAGTAGGTTTGTCTTTCCAAGGTTCCTCTTTGGATTTTTGTTTTTTAGTTAATTACACGAAGTTCGTTTTGAATGACTTCTGAAAGCAAAATAACCCATTTGTTGTAATTCCGGTGTATTTTTTGTTTTCTCTCATTGTAATCAAGGTTTTTACTTGACAAATAAATGATGGAGTATTTCTCTTCGGTAAAACGTATTTCAATTTCGGCGAAATGCTTTTCCCGAACCCTGATTGATGCCTTGATTTTATTTTGATCGATCAATTCAGGCGACCAACCCTTGATCTTACATCCTGAAATGATGGCGCGTTTTACCTCATCTAAACTTGGATTGGTGCCGTCAAGACTGGTTGGTACGGGAACATCTATTAGATTTCCAATGGGTTTAGCCGCCTCTGTGGTGCTGGATATCAACAGAAAAAACAAAAGCGCAATGCTTTTATAAAATTTATGGTTGATTTTCATTAGATTGTCCATTTGCCTTCACTAACGAATTACCCTCCGAGCAGATCCCCTAGAAATATTCTGGCTGAAAGGTTGTGTTTATTGCTTTGTCAGGCGACGTCTGACCATACTTGGAAACCTGGTAACAGCTGAACTAAAATTTATAAAAATTCTTGTTCAAATAATCCGCAACGGACTTGATCTCACCATCAGACAATTTGTTCTCGACGGCATTATTGCATTGCTTGACACGGTTTTTTAGTCCCTCAAGGCTTTTAACACTACGATCGTCCCTGGTGAACACGTCAGTACCATGACAACTGGTGCAGTTGTTTTCATATAAGGCCTTGCCCTCACCAGCTTGCAAGGGGGTGGTGATCAATACTGAAGCCAGGGTGATCAGGCCAAATGTAACAGGTGCTTTCATTTCATGCTCCTTACAAAAAGGCAATGCGCTCAGGCGTTGGCAGGTTTAGTACTTAGAACGCCGAGTGTAGCATGCTTGTTTAAACTTCCTGAATCTCCCAGGGGTTCCCAGACATTCCCGAGCTTAATAAAACATCTTTTCTCAAACTCGCCCGGTGAAAACATATCTTTTCTGCCTAATAGACTGCTCCTCGAGAGCGAATCACCTAACAGTTTCATAAGTTGAAAATGCGCTACGATAACCCGTAACTGGCTACATAAATTAGCTACAATACTACTTAGTCACTATCTGTATTTACGTTCATTTAGGATGACCATTCTTAAGTAAACCGACCGAAAAGGTTGATCTGCATGCCATTTCCAACAAAACACATTAGTGCATATGAGGCAATGTACGAAGCCCAGAAAATTGCTTATGCACCAGTTATTTTTCAGGTTGTGCGGGCGTTACGAGACCTTGGAATTTTGCGTTTGCTTGAAAAATCCGGTAAAGCCGGTATGACTGCAATCGCTATCAGTGAAGAATTGAAAATCAGCCCATATGGTGTGAAAATCTTGCTGGAAAGTGGGCTTAGTTGCAATGTGGTTGAGTACAACCGAGACGCTCCAACAACTTATAAGGATCGTGTCTATTTTCTCAGCAAGGTTGGTTATTACATGCTCAACGATCAAATGACTCGAATCAACATGGATTTCAACCACCATGTTTGTTATCACGGGCTTGGCGATTTGGACAAATCCATTGCAGATGGTAAACCTAGGGGCTTGGCAGTATTCGGAAAACAGTGGGGGACCCTTTACCAGGCTTTACCACATCTTCCCGAGAACGCTAGAAATAGTTGGTACTCTTTTGATCACTTTTATTCAGACTCCACCTATCCATTGGTACTGCCACTAGTCCTGAAAGACCATCCCAAAACCATGGTGGACATTGGCACCAACATGGGTAACTTTGCAATTCTCGCAGCCAAAAGTGATCCGCAAATCAGAATTACTTTGATCGATCTGCCCGACCAGTTGGATGTTGCTTTAAAAAATGTTGAAAAAGCCGGCTTCTCAGATCGAATCACCGCTAATGCCATGAATGTGCTGGATGCTGATCTTGAATTTCCATGTGGCCTTGATATTTACTGGATGAGTCAATTCGTGTCCTGCTTTGGGCAGGATGAAGTCGTGACCATACTCAGACATGTTCGTGATGCAATGAGCAGTGAGTCCCGATTATTTATCCTGGAAACCTGCTGGGACAGGCAGCAACACGAGGCAGCCGCCTACTCCCTGGTAAACACGAGTCCTTACTTCACCTGCATAGCAAACGGAAACTCAAAAATGTACCATTCAGAAGAGTTGCTGAATTGTGTTGCGGATGCAGAGCTTGAAGTTGTTGAAATTTATGATCATCTCAGCATTTGTCACTCCATGTTCGAATGCCGCCGTCTTTAACCAATGATTGATCTTGATTGACTCAACAAGGACAAGTCCATGGCTTAAGCTGCACCCCAGCGACCAGGTCATTCTCGTGAACCTGTTTAGAATTTCGTGCGTGATTATCATTGTTACGCTGATTCTGATGGGCTGCGTTGCAAAAAGGCCTGTCGAAAGCCCGATACCAGCAAAAATCTACTATTCCGGCACTGCTCGTACTGATGAACTGATCATTTTTTTACCCGGGCGTGGCGATGACATAGGTGCGTTTGAACGTTCGGGGTTCATCAACCTGCTTCGCCAGTCAAACCGGGTAGCTGATTCGGTCGTGATCGACGCACACATGGGCTATTACCAAAACGGCTCTCTTCCCAAACGGGTATACCAGGATATCCTGATCCCCTTTCGCATGCGAGGTTACAAGCATTTCATCCTGGTTGGCATTTCCCTAGGAGGTTACGGTGCATTGTGGATCAATCACGAATACGGCGACTGCATTTCAGGTATGGTATTGCTCGCTCCGTACCTGGGGCCTGAATCTCTGATAGAGAGTATAGAGGCCGAAGGTGATGTCCGTTCCTGGCGGTTGCGGCTCGATCCCGATCCGGGACCCGACGAATTGGTCTGGACCTGGGTTGATGACATGGTTGAACCAGGTTCGTCGGAAATCCGCTCGGTAATTCTAGCATTCGGGCTGAAAGACAAATTCAGGGGAGCAGGGGAGCTTCTGTCCGAATCGATTCCTGATTCGCAGGTTTTCAGAAACAGTGGCGGTCACGACTGGCAGACCTGGCGTTCACAGTGGTCGGACATCATAAAAAGCGACAGTTGGAATAATCTTGGTTACACTAAGCAATAAGGCATGCCTCGTAAGTCACCGAAAAATCATGAGCCAAATCATAAAACTGATCATCGCGGTGTCGTTACTGTTTGTGGGGTCCGATGTATTGGCAAGAGACACGCTGCATCAATACAGCATCGCGGACGTGATGGAGAAGCCTGAAAATGCCAACCGCCTGGAGGGTGTCTCATTCTATTTCGGGAAGCAGGACTACCCACCGATCATTAAAAATCACGGTGAATTCAAAACCAACAAGAAAACCAACGCATTTGGCAAAAGTGACCTCAAAGCATGTCAGTGGGTAATGATGTCCGCTCTGCTTCAACTTCATAAACGCGCGCAGAGCCTGGGTGCGGATGCGGTCGTCAACATTAAGTCAAACTACAAGAACCGGGAGGTGAGTAGTGAAACTAACTACACCTGCGGTGCTGGTGCCACAGTAGCCGGCGTTGCCTTGATTGGTACTGTCGTAGTACTTGAGTAACCAAAACCAAAGACAACCTGGTGCTGCGGTATCAGTCGTGTCGGCGAAAAATCAGCGATGTATTGATACCGCCAAAAGCAAAATTGTTGTTCATCACGTATTCGACATCCAGATCGCGTCCAGCACCCTGGATGTAATCCAGCAGCGCACACTCCGGGTCGACGTTTTCAAGATTGATAGTCGGCGCAAACCAACCGTGGTTCATCATTTCAATAGCCAACCATGCTTCTAGTGCGCCACAGGCCCCGAGAGTGTGGCCCATGTAACTCTTCATGGAACTGATCGGTACCTTATCGCTGAAAATATCGAATGTCGCCTGGGATTCCGCAATATCACCCCTGTCGGTGGCCGTTCCATGAGCGCTGATATAGCCGATCATTTCGGGTTTCATCCCCGCATTGGCCAATGACAACTCCATCACCCGTTTCATGGTTACCGGTGAGGGCTGTGTGACATGTATGCCGTCCGAGTTGGTATCAAACCCAACGATTTCAGCATAGATGTTCGCGCCGCGTGCGAGAGCATGATCGCGGTTTTCAAGAATGAGCGTACAAGCACCCTCCCCGATGACCAGCCCATCGCGGTCCCGATCAAACGGTCTCGGTGCCAGTTCCGGCGAGTCGTTGTTGGTGCTGGTAGCATACAAAGTATCAAACACTGCAGCTTCCGTCGCACATAATTCCTCAGCACCGCCAGCGATCATGATGTCCTGCAAACCATGGCAAATCGCTTCATAAGCATAACCGATCCCCTGACTGCCGGATGTGCAGGCGCTCGACGTTGTAATAACGCGTCCCCTCACGCCAAAAAAAACTCCGACATTTACCGGAGCGGTGTGGCTCATCATTCGGATATAAGTGGTCGCGGTAATACCATCAAGATTTTTGTTCCGCAACATGTTGCCAAAGTCTGCCACTGCATCCGTGCTCCCTGTTGAAGATCCATAGGAAACACCCACGCGCCCCGACTGAAGAACCGGATCTTCCAGAAGCCCGGAATCACGAAGGGCTTTTTCACTCGCGGCCGTTGCCAGGAGCGACACGCGCCCCATGGTTCTGACACGCTTCCGAGTGAAGCTGGCTGGAAGTTCGAAGTGGGAGACCGGTGCGCCCAGACGGGTATTTAGGCCGTCATAAACTTCCCAGTCCTCCATGTAGCAAACCCCGTTCTTCAAGCTTCTGAGACGGGACTCGGTCTCGCGCCAATCGTTTCCGATAGGGGAATAAGCGCCGATACCCGTTACTACGACCCGATGTGTCAACACAGTCCCCCGTTGACGGAGACAACCTGCCGGGTGATGTACGCGGCATCAGGAGAACACAGGAAGGCCACCAGGGCAGCAACCTCTTCGGCTCTGCCGATTCGACGAACAGGAATGTTCTCGATGATTTTTTCCAAGGGCAAGCTTTCAGTCATTTCAGATTCAATTAGTCCAGGTGCAACACAATTCACAGTAATTTGTTTCTTTGCAAGCTCGACGGCCAACGCCTTGGTTGCACCAATGATACCGGATTTGGCGGCACTGTAATTAACTTGACCTCCGTTTCCCATCAACCCCGAGACCGAAGAGATCGTGACGATTCGGCCCGCCTTTCTGCGCCGGACCATCGGCATGACGATCGGGTGGAGCACATTGTAGATTCCGTTCAGATTGACATCGATCACCTGCCTCCAGTCGTCGATGGACAGCATCGGAAACACCCCGTCACGAGTGATCCCCGCGTTGCAAACGACGCCGTAGTAAGCACCATGCTCGGCGATATCTGACTCGATCGCAATTTTCGTCTCATGCGCATCCCTTATGTCGAATGACGTCAGTCGCGAATGGCCTGACAACTCGTTGATCGCCTCCATGGTCATCTCAGCTCCCTGCCGGTTGCTGGCGTAATGAACAACGACTCCATACCCGTCTTTTGCAAGCCGTATGGCTATAGCACGACCAATCCCGGAACTGGCGCCCGTTACCAGGATGCTTTCCCGTAGTTCATCCATTTATTCTGTCTCCTTGCTGTTTTTCCAGCACCGTGAGACGACCCTCGGCCACGCTCCTGTCATGCAGCATGATCCGGCAATCATACGACCCCATTCCTTCGGCATCCCGGATCAGTTCTTTGCAGGCTACGCGGTAGGTCGCACTCACGTTGAAATACCGAATCCTGGCCAGGTAGTGCCGCGTACCCAGGAGAAACCCCAGTGGGGGCGAAAAGCCGTGAACCCTGGCTCGGGCACCAGCCAAAACTGCGATGCATTGTGCCATGTATTCAACGCCAACATATGCGGGCACGCCTAAACCTGGGACGGTGAATTCGCTCGAGTCTAAAACCTGCCATTCGCAGAGGACGAACTCCGATCCAACGTCTATTAGCCGGTCCAGCAACAGCATCGGCTCGCGATGCAAAACAAACTCCGAGGCAGGCATGCCGGCCAGTTGTTTCAATTGTCCCCTAAATTCAACTTCTGACATTTAGTCGCTGTACCAGGTCTGTGCTTGCAGCCGTTTGCGTACGTTTTCAATCAAGATATCCGGTGATCCAAGCCTTAGTTCAAGCGTTTCTGCGTCAATCGGCACCTGGACCGTTCTTGCCCTTGTGCACACGGCGCCCTGTCTGTCCTCGATTCGATAGTCCAGGACCAGTCTCAGTTCCCATTCTCTGAGGCATGCGGTCACACAGACTTCCTGGTTGAACGTTAATGGCCGAACAAAACGTGCGGTTGTATCCACGACGGGCCACATGTATCCAGATTTCATCATTACCTCGTAACCGTATGCGATATCTTCAAGTAATGCGCAGCGGGCGGATTCGAAGTATTTGAAATAATGGCCATGCCAGACAATCCCCCCCGGGTCCAGATCGTAAAATGGGATTCGCAAATTTTCGCTGGCAGTGAGGCAGTTGGAAAAGTCGTTTTTAGTCATAGCCGTCCTGGTTTATTAGTCTGAAGAGGCTCGCTGTCTTGATTACCCCAGAAATCATAGAAATTAAACCATTGCAGGGGTGACCGGACAACCTGTTTCTCCAATGCCAGGGCAAACTTTTGGGCCGCCCGTTCATACGCCTGCTGCTTATTTTTACCCGGCAATCGAATTTCATCTTCGAAGAACTCTATCACCAAGCGGTAGTGTTCCTCAATGCGAAAGCAGTGCAACAGGTACACCGGGCAATGCAGCAGACTGGCCAGCACGTATGGCCCTACCGGAAAGCTGGCTTTGTCCCCGAAAAACGTCGCTTTACAAATTCTCTTGTCCTCACCGACCGGCACTCGATCAGCGGCGATAACCACCCACTCTCCACGTTGTACTTTCTCCTTCAGTCGCAGGGCAAGTTCGAAGTCCAGGTCCGTGACCTGTATCAGGTTCATGCGGGAAACAGACTCAGACTCTTGCATCAATGCGTCAAATTTCTCCGCATGCTGGTCATACATCAGTACGTTGATCACCAAACCGGGGTGACGAATTGCAATTCCGCGCGAATATTCGAGGTTGCCGAAATGGGAGCCGATAATGAGACAACCTTGGCCCGATGCCTCGGCATCGAGAAGAATTTTCTCTTCCTTTGGGTTCATGGCAATGCCTGCAGGTGTCTGTGCCCAGGCAAGGTACTTGTCCAGCAGGGAATGGCCGAAAGCGAGGAAATGGCGAAAAGATAGCCAAGTAAGCGAATGGTTACCCAGTCTTTCCGGATAACAGCGTTTCACCCTGCGCAGGTAATCCATTGAAGCCCGCCTGGCGGTTCCCCGGCGAATGAAAAAGTAGATCATTACCGGCACCAATACAACTCCGAAGACTGGTCGGCCAAAATGAGAGTGAATCCAGACCATGATCCGCATCCCATTCAGAGCACCAGCTTCCTTCATCGTGACCCAATGCTGGCTCATAACACGTCATGCCCGTCTTTCCGCGATCGATCCCGCCGGATCAATCTGGGCAAGCGGATCAGCATTCCTAAAATCAGCCTCGTGTGCATCCATGAAATTTTAATATTGTCGCGAAGGTAACGAAAGTGCGATTTGCCATCCTCCGGATACGTGATCTGAACCGGGATAAACCGCAAGGGAATATCGGCCCACATGGCACGAACAAGAATTTCCGGGTCAAAAACCATTCCCATTCCCGGCTTGCTTTCTTCGACCAGCCTGACAACCCGTATTAATGGATATGAGCGAAAACCGCACATGGCATCGCGGATTTCAGTACTGAGCGTTTCCAACCAACTGAAAAACAAAGTGATGTATCGAGCGAGGAAACGAAGCGTGGAAACTGATTCATCAAATACCGGCTGACCGCAAATGATGCTGTCCTGGTGCGTGGTCGCAACGGCGGTCAGCAAAGCTATTGCGTTGACGTCGTGTTGACCATCTGCATCAACCTGCACCGCGTGCGTGTAGCCGGCATCCAGCGCAGCCCTGAACCCCGTCATCATGGCTCCTCCCTTACCGAGATTTTCGGTGTGCCTGATTAAGATGGAACTGGGTGCGTGATTGTCGATCAGGCGGGCCAGTGCCTTGAAGGATTGGTTTGGGCTGGCATCATCAACGACTATCAGGGGAAACCCCTGCTCCACGAGTTCAGGCAACATTTTCCGAAACTGCTCAAAGTGATCAAAATGAGGGACGACCACGCAAGTCAGCATGGGGCGTCCTCGGCGAATATAAGCCGCCCTTGGGAGTGCTGTTGGCCGAGACTGGCATATTTAAATTGCACTTCATTTTCACACGGCCTGCTAAGGGTCAATTCTATGATCCTCGGAGGTGTGACAACACTCTTGAATTTCAGCCGCTTGATTTCAGCGGGTGCGTCGTGAAACCCGAACAACACTAGCGAAACGGTAATCGCCCAGTGGAATTGAACAACCCCAGCCAGCACCGGATTTCCCGGGAAGTGGCCGCGAAACCAACCCAGTTCCGGCGAGATTTCCATTAGCAAACGTTGATACGTAAAGTCATCAAGCCGGGAAAGAATTGGAGGGAAATCACGTTCTTTTTTAAGGATACCTTGCAACCAGGTTCCACCGCGAACGGGGCGAATTTCCCAGCATATTTTCTGATCGCAGTTAGCCGGCAGGCGCGACTGAATCCGTTGTTTGAATTCTTTCATCCCGCGGTCACGGATCAAGCGGTGTCCCTCAGGGCTCAGGTCGATGAGAATTTGGTGCGTACCTGACACGGTACCAACGCAGGAAACACTGGCGCCAGCAACCCAACTGTTATCGTGAAGAAATCGGTCGATCTCAAATTTTCGCACGCGTCACGCTCTTGGGCCGCAGTGTAAATCTGGAAGCTTCATGTATTGTCGAGGCCCATCCGTTTTTTGTAATAGCTTCGGAATAACAACTCTGCTCCTATCAGCGCAGCAACAATGAAATAGGAAATCAGTCCATTGTAGAGTGTCCAGACTTCCATGGATGCGGTGCTGGTCCATAACGCAGTCATTCCGTTTAGTGCAAAAAAAACGGCCCACAGCGCAGTTAATCGAGACAGGTATTGGGGAACGTGTTTACCAACCGGCATGCCCCGGGCTCGGACGATCCTGAGCAACAGGGACTCTTCGTGCCGGAGTGAATTGGCAAATACGGCGCACAGACAAAAATTAACCAAGGCCGGGTAAAGCAACAACATCTGAGTGCTTTTCAATGCCGTCGTTACAACTGCATATCCAAAAAAAATTACCAGCACGGGGAACAATATCGGACGCTCTTGGGGAACCAGCACTCCAAACCTCAGCGCCAAGAGCACCGTCAGAACCAAGCCGAAAAAACTCGGCGGCAGGAACTTGATTCCGAAATAGACAATGAACGGATAAACCATGAAGCAAATCGCCAAAATAACGCGAATGAACATTGTTTGGTTCATAGATTTGCCAGGGCATCGAGCACATCTGCAATAGTGCGGACTTCCTTGAACTGTTCGGGTTGGATTTTCTTACCGGTTAATTCCTTGATTTGGACCATCAAGTCCACGGCGTCAATGCTGTCTATCTCCAACTCCTCATAGAGATTGGCGTCCAGGGAAATGATTGACTCTTCAACCTCAAACTGGTCAACCAGAATCTCCCTGATCTTGAAAAACAGTTGTTCTCTATCCATTACAATATTGTAAGTTTACTTGTCCAAAAACGCTAAGAAAATAATGATTCCATGCTACCCAAAATAGCAAGATGATAGATCACTTAAGTGAATACAGATCAACTGAAGTGTACCCAGTCCTTCTTCTTTCGCTTCATTGCTTCATAAGGATCAGTCGCCTGAGTCTTTACGCTCTAAGGTTTCCCATTTACAAACCTAAACGCAACCATAGCAACATGAGTGGACCAGAGATCTTGGGCTTGCCAACATCACATAGACCGTATCTGTGCCGCATCCACATGCTTCATGAGCGTTTTTCTTGATTGTAACTTCTGCCGTGTGATGAAGCGAACCTGATGATGTTCCTTCGATGATGCATAATTCTTCAGTCTCACTGTTTTTGAGTGCCGACATCAGTGTTTGGTAAACCGTTACGTTGCCCCCTTTTTTACTGACCTGCATTGGCTCGTTAACTGGCGTAATCCGTGTTGCGGCTTGTGCCGATATTGCAAAAATCATCAAAGTCGCCGTGAGACTGAGTTTCATTACACCTTCCACATTCTTAGCACTGTTTGAAGTCTATGGCGTTTCTGTTTCAAATGAAATCTGATTTTTTTTTAGAAAAATTGTGGCTGCCCCTGCTCTTTCGTTATGAGGTAACGCACCGAGAATAGCCACTTCATGCGAATGCTGACTTAAGTCGCTGTTCACTATATTCGGAAATCTGGCAAAATAGCGATAGTTGTACTTAAACTCACTCAGCAAGCGATCGTCATGTTCTTAATGAAAGTCATTCTTATTCTGAGCCTGGCCCTCTGCCTGTGCTCCTGCACCTATCTCAAAAATGCCAGTGTGCAAGCCAAATACGCTCGCATTCAGGACGCCGAGCCGCGGCAGCTCAACGTAAAGCACATGATTGACAGGGAGAAGATCGTCATACATGGGCAGTGCAATGATGACGAAGGCAACTACACCGGAATGCCAAAAGCTATTGCTGCTTTCTCCAGTAAATACAAGCCCAATGAATGGGTAGAAACGATGTACTTTGAGGTGGCCGGATCTCACTATGGAATGAGTCTGCCGGAGGGGCACTACGACCTGCTTGTCTTTGCCGATATCGATGGCGATGGTGTATTCGGGCGGTCTGAAGTTGTGGGGCGACGGACGATTGATCTGGATAAGTCTGCAGTGCCGGAAATGGTGCTCGGCCAGGTGGATGTACAACTCACCAGGCCTTCAACCATCGACTGGGACGTTGCGATCGATGTGCCCGATACTCAGGGGCGGGTTGAATCACTCTTTTATCCCGCAGGTACTTTACGGACGCTCAATGACCCGATCTTCGATGCGAACTTTTCTACATTGGGTTTGTACGACCCCGCGTCTTTCCTGGAACAGGCACCCACTATGTTCTATGCCTTGGAGGATGATCTCGGTTACAAGATTCCTGTC
>PVMK01134482.1_pt1 | contig 26839 bp, 23 predicted proteins | sample 1853481 | NCBI WGS metagenome assembly PVMK01 (sample SAMN08533507, study PRJNA380276) | Marine sediment metagenome, whole genome shotgun sequencing project. | reverse complement strand
TTGACCACCATCACCTCGGTGGGGTCGGAGGTTTGGAAAACCGGCTCGACGTCGGTGTAGTGGGTTTCCTCTCGCGGGGCATCGGTTGTCGGCGGCACAGTGTCGACGAGGTAGTCGCCGCAGACCGGGCAGGTCGTGACACCGGCGACGTACTCGCCGTGGTTGCCGGTGGCAACATAATCCGGGCATTTCGAGTTTGTGCAATACACGACCACCGCTCCTCGTGCGCTGATTATGACCAGATGCGGTGCAACCGTCCACCTTCCCTCGAACTGTGGTTCAATTTGAACGATGAGTGCGGCAAACAACCTCGATGTTTTCGAATCTACCGGTCCACCGGTCGAGGACCTGGCCCGCGAGGCATGGTTGCTGGAGCGGGCGGCGAGGGGTGCGGTAAGCCTTCTGCTGACCTCGTGGGTGGGGCCGGTGGTGGTGCTCGGCTACGGTCAGCGCCCGGAGGACGCCGACCTCGGTGGTGCCGCTCGCAGGGTCTGGCGGTGCTGCGCCGTCTCACCGGCGGCACCGGAGTGGTCCATCGCGGGGACCTCGGCGTCGGTCTCGCCCTTCCGCATTGGAGCACCCCTGGGCCAAAGGGATTATCGGGCTCTACGATCGGTTCCTCAATGTGCTCGAACCGGCGCTGGTCGCGGTCGGCGCCGAGGTGTCACGGCTCGCCGAACCGCAACGCGGAATCCGCGTGCGCTCGCCGGTCTGCTTTCTCGACCAGCTTTCGGACACCCTGGTGGTGGACGGCCGGAAGGCCGTGGGGTGCGCCCAGACGAGGCGTCGCGGCGGGGTGTTGATCCATGCCGCCGTGCTGCTCGGTCTCGATGCCGGGCTCTACGCGCGGATCTTCGACGTGCCCGAGGACGTAGTTTTTGCCGGCCTCGCACCGGCCGTGCCTGGCGCAGACCCGCAAGTGGTGGGCGAGGCGATCGCCGAAAGGCTGGCGAAGGCGCTCGGCCTCGAAGCGGTTATCCACCCCCTGGAGCCGGTGCCGGAACGGTTCTTGGAGCCGTACAATAGCCCTCGGTGGTTCCCGTCACAACGTTCAAACGTCTGAACGTTAAACGTTGTGATCGCAGGCGCCTCCGCCGCACTCCCCGTTTCCCAACGCGCTTCCCGTGAGGAGCCACCCTAGACATTGTTTGCCCGAAGCACTTTGCCGATAGGGAAGAAGGGGGCGCAAACAATGTCAAGAATGGCACCTCCGGTGAACATGGGCCGTTTCCCGAGGCGTGTCCGAAAATCCGAAATCCGAAATCCGAAATTCGAAATCGAGCACGGACACCCGCAGGTCCGAAATAGGTTCCCGACTTCAATTGTTGTCCCTAATCGACCAGACATTATGGAGGGGAGAGCGTATGCCTCGAACGCGGGTGTATGAAGCGGTGACGGAAAGGTTGGAGATCCTCGACACCGAGGGTCGGGTGGACGACGCCCTGATGCCCGAGATCGATGCCAGCCGGATCCGCGCCCTTTACCGCGACATGGTGCTGATGCGCACCTTTGACGACAAGGCCCTCAAACTCCAACGCCAGGGACGGATGGGAACGTGGCCGCCGATCAAGGGGCAGGAGGCGGTGCAGGCCGGTGTTGCGCTGGCGATGGGCGAGAATGACTGGCTGATCCCCTCCTTCCGAGAGCACGGGATCATGGTCCTGCGCGGCGTCCCGCTGCATGTCGTTTACGCATACTGGGCTGGCGACGAGCGCGGCTCATGTTATCCGGAGGATGTGCTCTGCTTCCCGGTAGCGGTGCCCGTCGGCAGCCAGTGGCAGCACGGAGCCGGCGTCGGGCTGTCGTTCAAGCTGCGCGGAGAGGATGCGGTGGCGGTGACCTTTGGCGGGGACGGCTCGACCTCCGAGGGTGACTTCCACGAGGCAGTCAACTGCGCCGCCGTGTTTGGCGCCAAGACGGTGTTCGTGATCCAGAACAACCAGTGGGCGATCTCGTTGCCGCTGCATCGGCAGACGGCGGCGGAAACCCTCGCCCAGAAGGCGCACGCTTACGGTGTGCCCGGCATTCAGGTCGATGGTAACGACGTCTTCGCGGTTTACACTGCCGCGGTCGAGGCCATCGAACGCGCGCGGCGCGGCGAAGGGCCGAGCCTCATTGAGGCGGTCACCTACCGTCTCGGCGACCACACCACGGCCGACGACGCGAGCCGCTACCGTGCCGAGGAGGAGCTCGAAAAGTGGGAGGGGCGGGACCCCATCCTCAGGCTCCGCCGCTTCATGAAGCACAGGGAATTGTGGGACGACAACCAGGAGTCGGTGCTTTCTGAGGAGGCCCATAGCTGGGTTGACGCCCAGATCAAGGTGCTCGAGGAAATGCCGCCTCAGGAGCCCGAGGAGATCTTTACGTCGATGTATGCGGAAATGCCCCCGCACGTGGCCGAGCAGATGGGTGAGCTGATCGAGGAGACGCGGTCATGAGCGCGACCGGCGCGGAGGGGCAGGCTCTGCACGCGGTGCCGGAGGTGGCGACCGAGAAGCAGACCATCGCGCAGGCCGTGCGTGACGCCATGCTCGAGGAGATGGAGCGAGACGAGCGGGTGATCGTGCTCGGCGAGGACGTTGGCGTGGACGGCGGCGTCTTTCGGGCCACCGACGGTCTCGTCGAGCGTTTTGGCGCCGAACGAGTCATCGACACGCCGCTCGCCGAGAGCTCGATCATCGGCATGTCGGTCGGCCTCGCAGCGACCGGTTTCCGACCCATCGCCGAGATCCAGTTCATGGGTTTCGTCTATCCAGCCATCAACCAGCTCTTCGCCCACGCCGCCCGCATGCGCAACCGCACCCGCGGGACTTTGAGCTGCCCGATGGTGGTGCGGATGCCCTACGGCGGCGGTATCCACCCGCCGGAGCACCACTCGGAGAGCTACGAGGCCCTATTCCTCAACACGCCGGGTTTCAAGGTGGTCGTACCGTCAAACCCATACGATGCCAAGGGCCTCCTGATCTCGGCAATCCGCGACGACGACCCGGTGCTCTTCATGGAGCCCAAGCGCATCTATCGCGCCTTTCGCGAAGCGGTGCCTGCCGAGGCCTACACGGTGCCCCTGGGCCGGGCCGTGGTGGCGCGCGAGGGGACCGACGTCACCCTGATCGCCTGGGGTGCGATGGTGCGGGTGTGTCTTGACGCTGCAGAGGTGCTGGCCCGCAAGGACATCGACGCCGAGGTGGTGGATCTGCGGACCTTGAACCCGCTCGACCGCGAGACCATCATCTCGAGCGTGGTCAAGACGGGCCGCGCGGTGGTGGTGCACGAAGCCCCGCGCACCGGGGGGTTCGGAGCTGAGATCTCGGCCCAGATCCACGAACACGCGATGCTGCAGCTCGAGGCACCGGTGCAGCGGGTGGCCGGTTTCGACGTGGTGTTTCCGCTCGCCCACAGCGAAAAGCTCTACCTCCCATCGCGCGAACGGATCATCAAGGCGGTGGAGAAGGTGCTAGCCTTCTGATCCACTACTATGGTGTCGCCGCCGGCGAAAACGAAAGGGTACATGATGGCGTTCGTATTCAACTTTCCTGATGTCGGTGAGGGCATCCACGAGGGGCGGGTCGTCGAGTGGCTTGTCGCCGAGGGCGACGTCGTTGCCGAGGACCAGGCCCTGGTCAAGGTGGAGACCGACAAGGCGGTGGTCGAGCTGCCGTCGCCTCACGCGGGCACCGTGCTTCGATTACATGCCGCGGCCGACGCCGATATATTTGTCGGCGATCCCCTGGTGACGATCGGCGAGGCGGGGGAGAAAGTGCCGGAGGATTTCGCGCCGGTGGCTGAAGCCGCGCCTGCACCGGCCGCGCAACCCGCGGAAATCGAGGCGCCCGCGCCGGCCGTCGGGGCGCGCCGCCCGCTTGCCACCCCGCGCACCCGGTCTCTGGCTCGCAAGCTCGGCGTCGATCTGATGTCTGTCCAAGGCTCGGGCTCGGGCGGGAGGATCACCGACGAGGACGTCGAAAGCTCCGCCGAAGGTGGTGCGCCGGCAGCTCCCAAGCCTCCCGTGGGAACGGTCGCCGCGACCGCTGATGGCGAGGTAGAGAGAGTGCCGATCACCCACCTTCGGAAGATCATTGCCGGCGCGATGCGGACCGCGAAGCACACCGCGGCCCACGTCACCCACGTCGACGAGGCGGACGTCACCGATCTGGTCGCCCACTATCGCCGTGCCAAACCGGTGATCGAGGAGCGGACCGGGGTGCGATTTACGCTGTTGCCGCTCTTCATCAAGGCTCTGGTGGCGACGCTCCAAAAGCACCCGATCTTCAATGCCTCGGTCGACGAGGAACTCGGTGAGATCCTGTACAAGAAGTACTTCAACATCGGTATCGCGGTAGACACCCCCGAGGGTCTCATCGTGCCGGTAATCCGCGATGCTGATCGCAAGGACATGGTGGAGTTGGCGGCGGAGGTGGCGGACAAGGCCGAACGCGCCCGTAACCGTCAGCTCGGGCTCGACGAGCTCAAGGGCGGAAGCTGCACGATCACCAACATTGGGCCGCTGGGCGGGGTCTTCGCGACCCCGATCATCAATGTGCCCGAGCTGGCGATCGTCGGATTGCACGCGATCAAGGAGCGGCCGGAGGTGGTCGACGGTGAGATCGCGATCCGCAAGATGATGTACCTCAGCGTCTCCTTCGACCACCGGTACATCGACGGCGCCGAAGGGGCGAGGTTCATGAGCGACATGGTGCGGCTGTTGAACGAGCCGATGCTGCTGATAGCGAGGTTGTGATGGTTGTCGGCTCAGTTTCCCGTGGGTGTCAGGTGGTGGTTATCGGCGCCGGTCCCGGCGGCTACGTGGCCGCGATAAGGCTTGCCCAGCTCGGCAAGGATGTGATCCTCGTGGAGAGGGAATCGCGTCTCGGCGGCGTCTGCCTCAACGTGGGCTGCATTCCGTCGAAGGCGCTGATTCACGCTGCCGACCTCGCTTACGAGGTGTTGGGCGCGGAGGACATGGGGTTGACTGTGTCCAACCTGGCGATCGATCTGCCGAAAATGGTCAAGTGGAAGGACGGCATCGTCGACCGGCTGACCTCGGGCGTCGCTTTCCTGTGTGAGAAGAACGGTGTCGAGGTGGTTCACGGCGCGGCCGAGTTCGTGTCGGACCGCTCGCTCGGAGTGTCGTCGGAGGATGGCCGGTTCGAGATCGAGTTCGAGCAGGCGGTGATCGCCACCGGCTCGCGGCCGATGGCGCTCGAGGGCTTCGCACAAGACGGCGAGAGGATCATTGGTTCGACCGAGGCCCTGTCGTTGCAGGCGGTGCCCGAAAAGCTGGTGATCATCGGCGCCGGGTACATCGGACTCGAGCTCGGCAACGTCTACGCCAAGCTCGGCTCGCAGGTGTCGATCGTCGAGTTCCTGCCCAAGGTGGCGCCCGATCTCGATCCCGAGGTGGGCAAGGCCCTGACCAGGCAGCTCAAGAAGCTCGGTGTCAAGCTCTACCTCAGCCACCGTGCCGAATCCTTCGAGGCCGGCGACCCGTCGGTGGTGGTTGCCCGCGGGCCGAAGGACGACGAGCTACGGCTCGAGGCGGACGTGGTGTTGGTGACTGTCGGCCGGGTTCCAAACTCGGAGGGGTTGGGTCTGGAGGCGGCCGGCGTGGCCGCCGACGACAGGGGATTCATCACGATCAACGACCGCATGCAAACATCTGCGCCAGGCATCTACGCCATCGGCGACGTGGCGGGTGGCGCGCTCCTCGCCCACAAGGCATACCAGGAGGCCAAGGTGGCGGCGGAGGTGATTGCCGGCGAACCGGCGGCCTTCGACAGCGTCGTGCCGGCGGTGATCTACACCGATCCCGAGGTCGCGTGGGTCGGTCTCGGTGAGGAGGAGGCCAAGGAGCAGGGCTACAACGTGGTCGCCGGCAACTTCCCCTACAAGGCCTCCGGACGCGCCATGTCGCTGGATGCGACCGACGGCTTTGTCAAGGTCGTCGCCGACGCCGACACCAAGCAGCTGCTCGGGGTCGTCGCCGTCGGTCGCGGGGTCAGCGAGTTCATCGGCGAGGCCACGCTGGCCCTCGAGATGGGCGCCTTCCTCGAGGATGTGGCCCTCACCATCCACCCCCATCCGACGATGTCCGAGGCCTTTCAAGAGGCGGTTGAGGGCGCGCTCGGGCAGGCCGTGCATATGGTCAACAAGTAGATTTCGAATTTCGGATTTCGAATTTCGGATTTTCGGAAACGCCTCGGGAGACGATTCGCGTGCGGCGGAGGTGCCTGGCATCCCGGCATGATGTTGTCCTCAAACCGCCGGCGGCAGCGGAGTGAGCTCAGGCCTCATCCGAAGGAGGAGGTCATGAGCCACGCGCTGGCGACGGTGCTTCACCGTGGCCGCAAGGCCGCGAGTAACATCATGCCGGCGTGCCTGGCATCCTCACGGGAAGCGCGACGGGAAATGGGTCTCCTCGAAGTCAGGAGCGCCTCACGGGAAGCCCGTGCGGAAACGGCCCCCTTCCCGGTGGGGGCGGGCCCCCTCTCTGCTAACATCGGCCCTCTGGAGGTTGGTCGAATATGAACCCCACGCGGCCGGGTGCGGGCTGGATCGAGGTGATCGCCGGGCCCATGTTTTCGGGTAAATCGGAGGAGCTGATCCGGCTCCTCAAACGGGCGGCGATCGCGCGCCAGCGGGTGCAGGTATTCAAGCCGAAGCTCGACAACCGCTACTCCGAGGGTGACATTGTCTCCCACTCGCAGATGCGGATACCGTGCGAGTTGGTGGAGCGCACGGACGAGATCCTGCCCCGCCTCGACCCGCGGACCGAGGTGGTGGGAATCGATGAAGCACAGTTCTTCGACGATGCGCTGACCGGCGTGTGTGGGCACATGGCAAATTTAGGCAAACGGGTGATCGTAGCCGGGCTTGACATGGACTACCGGGGCATCCCGTTCGGTCCAATGCCCTCCCTCCTCGCGGTCGCCGAGGAGGTGCACAAGATCCATGCTATCTGCACGTCCTGCGGCGGGCCGGCAGCGTACACGCAACGGCTGATTCAAAGCGACGAGCTGGTGGTGGTGGGCGCCGCGGGCGCCTACGAGGCTCGGTGCCGGCGCTGCCATGAGCCCGAGGGCGCACCGCCGGCGTCCGAGCAGTGGCTCTTTTCGCCCGGCGAACCCGTGACCAAGGAAGACGGTTGAAACAACGGCTCCGCTGGTGGCTGATCGTCGGAGCGGTGTCGATCGCGGCGGCCGCGGCTGCGGTTGTTCTCAACTCGGAGTCGAGCGTAGCCGGAGTGCTGACCGTCGTCTCGGTCATTTGGCTTGCAACCACCGCCGGGGCGCTCGCCTGGCGGGTCTGGCGGTGGGTGACGTACCGGGTGGGTGTGCGACTTTTCATTTCCTATGTTCTGGTTGGCCTGCTGCCGATTCTCTTTGGGGCGGCCTTCGCTGCGGTTGGCCTCTACATCATGATGGGTCAGTACACCTCGGTGCGATTCGGTTCGGAGATGCGGAGGATGCGCTCGGAGCTGGAAGCCGAGTGCCACGTGGTCCTCGATCGCGCACGGACGCAGGGGACTGATGAGGCGGCGGCCCTCCTCGAGGAGCTGGCTGCGATCAACCCCGACCTGCTGCCGCAGGTGATTTGGCAGGCGCGTCTCGGCGACCGCGATATTCGGTTGGGCGGGGGTGCGGAGCTGCCGGAGATCGACTGGGTCGAGGACGATCCACACAGCATCGTGGCCCGGCACGGGGATGCTTCGTACACCGTGGTAGCTGCGCTTTCTCCCTCGGGAGACCGATTGGTCGCACTGATACCCCTGGACGACGCCATCGCGCGGTCGATCAGCGGCAGCTGGTGGTTCGACGTCGCATTCTTCCCGCTCGATGATGGCAACGATGACACCGCCGGCGACCAGGGTGCGGAGGAGGACACGACCGATGCTGTCGTGTCGAGCGACGGTGGGATCAACTTCACCCTCGGCGGCGAGGGGCTCGCCGGCGACGAGATCTGGCCCGAGTGGACCGCTGACGACGAGGGCCTCCTTTCGAGATCCCTCGTGGTCTGGTTCCGGGTGGTCGTCGACGTGGTCGATCTCGCCACTGGCGAGCCGATCGAGGACGCGAGCCTGCTCGCCCTGCTGCGGACCTCGCCGAAGAATGTGTGGAGAGACTTCACCCTCTCGCGGTACGAGCTCGGTGCCCACATCTGGGGGATCCTCGCCGGGCTCGGCCTGTTCTTCCTGATGGGTTACGGGCTCGCGTTGGCGGTGGCGACGACCATGATCCTGTCCATCAACCGCTCGGTGAAACGGCTGTCGGCCGGGGCGATCGAGGTCGATCGCGGCAACCTCGACCACCGGGTGCCCGTGAAGCGGCACGACCAGCTCGGTGACCTCGCGCGGTCCTTCAACCAGATGACGGGTTCGGTGCAGTCGATGCTTGACGACGTCGCCGAGAAGGAGCGCCTGGCGCAGGAGCTCGAGCTCGCGCGGCAGATTCAAGAGAGTCTCCTCCCGGCGCGCCATCTCGAGCTCGGACCGCTGAGTGTTCGTGCCACCTTCCAGCCCGCCGCCGAGGTGGGGGGTGACTACTTCGACGTGTTCCCCCTCTCCGAGGAGCGGTTGGTGGTGGCAATCGGTGACGTGGCCGGACATGGTCTTTCGACCGGGCTTCTGATGGCGAGCCTCAAGTCCTCGGTGGCCGCCCTGGTCTACGAGGGGTATGGCGGTGCCGATCTCATCGAACGGGTGAACCGACTGTTGGTCGAGCACGGGAAGTCACGGACCATGGTCACCCTGTCGGTGATCGAGATCGACCTCACGGAGGATCGCCTGAGGCTTGCCAACGCTGGTCATCCGCCGGCCTTCCTGGTGACCGCGGATGGGGGCGCCGAGGAGCTCATGGCGGGCTCGCTCCCGCTGGGCACCCGGCTGTGCCGCCCGGTGATGCTGGAGCGGCCGTTCCCCGTCGGCAGCCTGCTGCTGGCCTACTCCGACGGCCTTGTCGAGGCCGCTTCTGCTGATGGCGAGCCGTTCGGTTACGACCGTCTCGAACACATTCTCTCGGATGCTGCCGGCCAGCCGGGCAGCGCTCTGACGGCAATAATCCTCGACAAACTCTCCGGTTTCACAGCCGGAACCGCCCTGGCGGACGATCTGACGCTCCTGGTCGTGGAGCGCAGAGGCTAAACAGCGGCGCGCGCCGTCGTATCATGGGACGGTTATGACTACCGAGCTCAAGCCCGGCATGAAGATCTGGCGGTTCCGCCTCGAGAAGTTGCTCGCCAGAGGCGGCATGGGGTCGGTGTGGGCGGCCCGGGATGAACGTCTCGATCGTGAGGTGGCGCTCAAGCTCCTGCCTCACGTACTGGTCAACGAACCTTCCGCTGCGCGGCGATTCGAACGCGAGGCGCGGGCGATGGCGAGGTTGCAACACCCTAACGTGGTCGGCATCTTCGACGTCGGCACCTTCGACCCCGGTGTCGGGGAGGAGTTGCCCTACCTTGTGATGGAGCTGATCCGCGGCCGCTCCCTCAACGAGTTATTGGACGACGGGCCGATGCCGCCGCGGTTGGCGGCGCGGGTTGTCGAGCAGGTCGCCCTGGCACTCGCAGCGGCACACGCGGTCGGTGTGATCCACCGCGATCTCAAGCCGTCGAATGTGATGGTCGGCGACGGCGGCCATGTCACCGTGCTCGACTTCGGTCTCGCCCTCCTTGCTCAGCGCGCCGGCGAAACCTCCATCGAGACGCTGACGTCGCCCGGGATGGTGCTCGGATCCTGTCCCTACATGGCGCCCGAGCAGGCCCTTGGCAAGGAGGTGACAACGTCCTCGGACATTTTCTCGTGCGGCGCCGTGCTCTATGAGACGCTGTCGGGCGAACGCGCGTTCGACGGGCCAACCCCCATGAAGGTGCTGCAGGCGGTGGTGCAATCCGACTATCGACCGCTGGCCGCGGTGGCGCCGGAAACCCCTCCGGAGCTGGTGGCGGTGGTCGAACGATGCCTCGCCAAGGAACCGAATCGGCGCTACCGATCGAGCGTCGATCTGGCGCGGGATCTGGCGATTTTCCAGGGCACCGACGAGACCAGCCTCGCTGAGGCGCCGACGGTTGCGTTCAGCTCGGGCAAGCTGCAGGCGGTGACGGCGCGCCGGCGCCGGCTGGCCATGCGGGCCGTGGGATTGGGCGTCGTCGTTCTCGCACTCGGGCTAGTGGCCGGCGGACTCGCCGCCCGCCTCGGGAGGGAGCCCCTGCGCCCCGACCCAGGGCGGTGGGGAGTGAGCGTGCTCTACGATGCCGCCGGAACGCTCGTCGACCCGGAGTGGAGCCCCTCGGGGGAAGAGCTCGTGGTGGCTTGGAACCAGGCCGGTCGCAGCCGGGTGCTTGCAGTCGACGTCGCCCACCGGGTCGACCCGAACCGTGCTCGCAGGCGCTCCGTCCGAGGCGTTGAGCCTGCCGCAGTACTCACCCGACGGCAAGGCCCTTTTGGTCGAGGTTGTGATTGCGGGCGAGCCTTCGCTGCGGGTGGTGCCTGCGGTGGGCGGCCGCGCGACCGCGGAGTTGATCAACGCCGGTGGCGGGCACTGGCTCGACGCCGACTCCTTTCTCTTCACTCGCGAGGATGTTCCGGGTGGATCCAGCCTCTACCGCTACTCTCTGGGACGGCGGGAGGCGACCCGGGTGCGGGAGGCGGACGCCGAGCATTCGTGGTCCGGGGCCGAGCCGCGACCGGGTGGTGGTTTCGTGCTGCTGGCTGGGCCGATCGGCATGCCGGATAGCCTGTATGTGGCCGGCGACCTCGCGGACCCGCCGCAGGAATGGCTGGCGCCCGGCAAACAAGTTTTTGGCGTTGACTGGGCGGCCTCCGGGCATTCCCTCGTGGCATCGGTTGACGGCCGCCTGGTGCGAATTACCGCCGAGGGGAGTGTGCCGATCATCCCAAGGCTGGATCGACTGTGGTACCCGGCGCTGTCGCCGCAGGGGGGACGACTGGCGGTCGTACGCCACAGCACGACCAACGACCTGGTTGCGGTGGACCCGGATGGCGACGGTTGGAGCTGCCTGCTTTGCGGTGTTCCGGAGAGTGGATGGGGGAGTGCAGGCGCCGGCGGCGCTGTGGCCTACCGGCGCTACGTCGGGGGCAGCGCCACCCTGTTCCTTCGCGACCGTTCGGGGGTGGAGGTGCCACTGACCGATCCGTCAGAGGATGCCTCGTGTCCGTCGATCTCGCCGGACGGCGGTCGCGTCGCCTACCTGGCGCGGGTCGCCAACAGCGCGACGGACCTACGGGTGGCAGCGCTTGCCGGCGGACAGCCGGTGACCCTGGCCACAGGGGTGGAAGCGTCGGAGTACCCGAGCTGGTCGCCGGATGGTCGTTCTCTGACGTTTGCGGCGGGCTCACCGATCAAGGTGTGGGTCGTTTCCGCCGCCGGGGGCGAACCCCGCGAGCTGACGCCGAGCGGAGGGGATTATCCGCAGTGGAGCCCCACGGGTGAGTTGATTTCCTACTCGGTGTGGACGCAGGACTCCGATCCAGCCCAGGGGGCCTGGGTGGTGCCGGCGGCTGGAGGGACGCCGCGCAAGATCGGCCGCGAACCGACGCGGATGGTGTGGTCGACTGACGGCCGATTGCTGTGGCAGCTGCGGCGTTCGGGAGACGAGGTGGAGCTCTGGGAGGCGGATACCGGAATCTGGAGATGGCGCCGCAGAGCGGTTCTCGATCTCGGTCGGCCGGCCGCTTCCCACCTCGAGCACCTGCCGCTGACGGTGCATCGGGAGACCGGGGAGCTGGTCATGAACCGGCGGACGACGATCAGTCGCCTGCTCGTTTTCGACGGCGTCGATCCGGATCGGTGGTAGTCGAATTGAGCGTTTCGACAATTTTTCAACGATCGTCGGTTGGGAGGGGATAAACCCCTCCCCTACAAAGAATACCGTAGGGGCGGGGTTTATCCCCGCCCAGATTCTCCCGGAATTTGAAATATGTTCGAGTGTCACAGACCTGTAGTTCTTGAAACTGTTTTGAGACGGTGATAGATTCGTCGAACGTCGGAACGCTCAACCAGAGTGAGCCGGGGAAATGGAGGAAATCGATGAGAAAGCAAGCTCTTTGGATCGCCCTCGCGGTGGCGGTGGTCGTACTGGTGTCCTTCAGCGCGCAGGCCCAGGATCACGCCTATGTGGGCGCCGCCAAGTGCAAGATGTGCCACAAGGTCCAGTATGCATCGTGGGAGACCACGACCCACGCCAAGGCCACCGACGATGCCAAGGCGTCGACCGACCGCGAGTTTTCGGCCGACTGCCTCACGTGCCACGCCACCAACGCCAGCGAGGACTTCGCGGGCGTGCAGTGCGAAGCCTGCCACGGTGCGGGCGCTGATTTCAAGAAGATGAGCATCATGAAGGACCTCGAGAAGGCGAAGGCCAACGGGCTCGTCATTCCGACCCAGGGCACCTGTGACGGCTGCCACACGGGTGACGACCACGCGAAGAAGGTTGTTCTCGCCGACAACCTCAACAACAAGGCGGCCATCCACGACTTCAAGAATCCCCCGGGCGAATAGGCCGCGGGTTTCAGATTTCGTTACAGCGCGGCTTCGGCCGCGCTTTTTTGTGGCCAACACGGCCGCTCGATACTCGATACTCGATTCTCGATACTCGATACTCGATTCTCGATGAGACGAACCCAAGAACTCAGGCTTTGCCTTATCCAGGGGCGAGTGGGTGGATCGAGCATCGAGCATCAAGCATCGAGCATCCAGCATCCATGGTTGGCATCGCGCTGTCTTGGGTGTATCGTTCCAAAACGCGATAGGAGGACGATGCCCACTCAAAACCGCAAGGCCGCCATCTCGCTGGACGAGGCGCGAGAGCGTGCGGGTTTCAATGCCTTTCCGGAGCCCAATGAGGACGGCCGCCTCGGCGGTGTCGGTCTCGAGCCCGAGTTCTTCCCGATCCATCACGACTCGAACGGCCGGCCGCGGGGCCGGCTCATGCTCACTGAGCCGGGCGGGGCCGGCGTGCTCGAGGTAGTCGATGTCCTGGCTCGGTCCGATGATCGGATCGAGCCTCGCGACACCCGTCCACCGGGTCCCGTGGAGTATCCCCTGCCGGACGGCGGACGACTCACCTTCGAGCCCGGTGGTCAGGTGGAGCACTCGACTGCGGTGCACTCCAACGTCGCGGACGCGCTGGCGGATGTGGAAGATATTATGGGTCGGTTGCGGCTGGCGTACAGTCTCCACGATGTCGACCTTGCCGCCATCGGCATCGATATTTGGCACGACGTCGAGACCGTCCCGCAACAGCTTCGTGCGGGTCGCTACACGGCCCAGGCTACTTACTATCGCCAACGCGGCCACTGGGGCGCGATCATGATGCGGCACACCGCCAGCCTGCAGATCAACCTCGATCTCGGTCCGGAAGGGGTGTGGCAGGAGCGCTGGTTGTTGGCCAATCTGGCAAGCCCCTTGATGACCGCCACCTTCGCCTGCAGCCCGGGTCCCGGTGCGGTGTGCACCCGGGCGCGGGCGTGGCAGGAGCTCGATCCGACCCGCAGTGGCTTCCCGCGACTTCTGGTAGAGGGCCCGGGCGACGACCCCCGCGCCGAGTGGGGGCAGGCGGCGCTGGAGGCGGATGTGATGATCTTCCAGGTTTCGGAGGACCACTTCGAGCCGGGGTGCCTCGACTGCAACTTCGAGAAATGGATCCTCGATGGCCACCCGCGGTGGGGTTGGCCGACCGCCGCCGATCTTGACTACCACCTCACGACGCTGTTCTTCGAGGTCCGGCCCCGCGGTTTTCTCGAGCTGCGGGCCGGTGAGGCGCTTCCGGACCAGTGGCGCGCGGTACCGGTGGCGTTGATGGCGGCGCTGCTCTATGAGGATGGCGCACGAAAGGCGGCACTCGATCTGCTCGCCGGATGCCGGCAGGGGCTTCCCGATCTCTGGCGCCGCGCCGCCCTGGACGGTGTCCGCGATCCCGAACTCCGCGACCTCGCGTGCCGGCTGTGGGAGATCGGTCTCGAGGGAGCGAAGGCTCTCCCAATCGGGTATGTGGGAGGCGATGCGCTGACCTCGATCGAGGACTACCTCGAGCACTTCACATCTCGCGGCCGCATGCCAACCGACGATCTCCTCGATCTCAACGCCGAGGACCCCGCGAAGGCGTTGGAATGGGCGAGTAGCTGAGGTAGGGAATTTCGGATTTCGGATTTCGGATTTCGGATTTTCATCCCAGCCTCGTACCGTAACCTGTGCGCGTTCGCGTTCTTCTGGGTGGGTGGGACGGCGTGCGGCGGCGGTGCCTGGCATCCTCACGGCGAGAATGCTGGGAAACGGGTCGCGTGCCGGGAGGGTTGGGAGTGACTGAGAATCCAAAGCTCAAAACTCAAAACTGGAACGGTTATCCTCATATCACCCGAGGAGGCAACACGATGTTATTCGATTCCGAGATAGACCGTGCGGTGCGCGGGGGCACTCCACTCACTGAGACTGTGCCCTGGAAAGCGCTCGAAGCCCACTCCCGCGAAATCCGAGATGTCCACATGCGCGAGCTCTTTGCCGCCGATCCCGACCGGTCCTCGCGATTCTCCCTCGAGATCGAGGACCTGCTCTTCGATTACTCAAAAAACCGCATCGACGAGACGACGGTCCGGCTGCTGTGCGAGCTCGCGCGGGCGAGCGGGGTGGGGGAGGCCGCCCACGCCATGTACTCCGGTGAAAAGATCAACTGCACCGAAGACCGCGCCGTGCTCCACGTCGCCCTCCGAAATAGGGCGAATACGCCGATTTTGGTCGATGGAGAGGACGTGATGCCAGGGGTCAACGCCGTTCTCCGGAAGATGAGGGGATTCTCGGAGGCTGTGCGCTCCGGTCAGTGGCTCGGCTTCACCGGCCGACGGATCACCTCGGTCGTCAACATCGGTATCGGCGGTTCGGATCTCGGACCGGCAATGATTTGCGAGGCACTGACGCCCTACTGCGATGGTCCGCGTGTGGGATTTATTTCGAACGTGGACGCCACAGATTTCGTGGAGAAGACCCGCGGCCTCGACCCAGCGGAAATCCTGTTCGTGGTCGCCTCCAAGACCTTCACAACTCAGGAAACCATGACCAACGCTCACACCGCTCGCCGCTGGCTGGTCGACGCCCTCGGCGACGAAGCGGCGGTGGCTCGGCACTTCGTCGCGCTGTCCACCAACCGCGAGGCGGTGGAGGCGTTCGGGATAACCCCCGAGTGCGCTTTTGATTTTTGGTACTGGGTCGGGGGGCGTTCCTCGAGTTGGTCGGCGATCGGTCTGACGGTCGCCCTGGCGGTCGGCTTCGATCGCTTCGTCGAGCTCCTCGATGGCGCCCACGTCGTGGACCGGCACTTCATCGGCGCGCCGTTCGAGGAGAACATCCCTGTCCTCATGGCCATGCTAGGCATCTGGTATCGGAACTTCTTCGGCGCTTCGACGAAGGCGGTGCTGCCCTACGACCAATACCTCCGTCGTTTTCCGGCCTATCTCCAGCAGAGCGACATGGAGTCGAACGGCAAATCGACTGACCGCGATGGTTGCCGGGTGGGTTACGCCACCGGACCGGTGATCTGGGGCGAGCCCGGCACCAACGGTCAGCACGCGTTCTACCAGCTCATCCACCAGGGTACCGAGCTCGTGCCGTGCGACTTCATCGGAGTGATCAACTCCCACAACCCGATCGGTGATCACCGGCAGAAGCTGGTGGCCAACTGCTTCGCCCAGACCGAAGCTCTGATGCAGGGACGCACCGCGGACGAGGTCGAGACCGATCTCCGAGCCAAGGGGCTTGACGACGAGGAGATTCAAGAGCTCCTCCCGCACAAGGTCTTCACCGGCAACCGCCCGACCAACACCATCGTTCTCGATCGGGTGACGCCACGCTCGCTGGGAATGCTGATCGCGCTGTATGAGCACCAGATCTTCGTCCAGGGAGTGGTGTGGCGGGTCAACAGCTTCGACCAGTGGGGGGTGGAGCTCGGCAAGGTGCTGGCCGGCAGAATCCTCGGCGAGGAGAAGAAGCTCCTGGAGGGCGAGGAGGTGGATCTCAGCCACCACGACAGCTCGACAAGGGCGCTGATCAAGCGTTTCGTCACCCGGCAGGATCCGAGCTAAACCACAGAGGCACAGAGCGCACAGAGAGAAACACAGAGAAAAACGCAGAGACGCAGAGCCGCGGAGGCGCAGAGCCACCTGCGCACACATCGCAAACACGAAGACACGAAGACACCAAGGAGTTGTCGCGAGCGTGATGCGGCAGTGCCTGAGATTGACGGAGGAACAGGCGGCGATCAGACGATCGCCGCCCGCCGGTGAGAAGCAGGTCTGCTCCGGACGCATGCGTCCGTCGCAGCCGTGCTTCCCACCGGCCGACGCGCCCGGGGCGCGCCGGTTCCGCCTCACTTCCATCAGACGGGGAAGGGCATTCGTCCCAACCACATTTTGAACGGGAGGGGTGGCGAGGCCTGCGCTCTGAGAGCGCAGGCCGCTGGGGCATACCCCAGTGATGATCGCTGGCGATCGGAACTGGAGTACGCCCCAGCGGTCCCCGGCCGTCGGAAGACGGCCGGAACCTCGCCGCGGTATCAATTCTCCGTGACGGCTCTCTGCGCCTCTGCGGCTCCGCGTCTCTGCGTTGATCGGCCGGGTGGATGGCTTTGCGATGCCTTCGTGTCTTTGTGTCTTCGTGCTTGCGATGGATGTGCGCGGCTCTGTGTTTCTCTGTGCGCTCTGTGCCTCTGTGGTGGGTCGTCCGCGCCGGGTTAGAATGCGGGCTCCCCTTCGACTGGGGTTGGAGGATTCATGACTTTGATTCGTGTGGCGCACTCGCCGGACTCCGACGACGCCTTCATGTTCTACGCGCTCGCCAAGAACCTCATCGACACCGGCGAGCTGCGCTTCGAGCACGTTTTGTCAGACATCGAGACCCTCAACCGCGAGGCTTTCGACGGCACCTACGAGGTGACGGCGGTCTCGATCCACGCCTACGCCCACCTCGATGACCGCTACGCCCTCCTCGGATCAGGGGCCTCGATGGGTGACGGTTACGGACCGGTGCTGGTGGCCCGAGAGGCGGTGGCCGCGGAGCAGCTCGCGGCCATGACCGTGGCGATCCCCGGCCGGCTGACCTCGGCTGCGCTCGCGCTCAAGATGTGGAACCCGTCTCTGCAAACGGTGACCTACGCCTTCGACGAGATCATGCCGGCGGTGCAGTCCGGAGAGGTCGGTGCTGGCGTCGTGATCCATGAGGGCCAGCTGACCTGGGAGGACGAAGGCTTCTCGAAGATTGTCGACCTCGGCGTGTGGTGGGCCGAGGAGACCGGAGGCATGCCTCTTCCCCTCGGCGGCAACGTCATCCGGCGCGACCTCGGCGAGGAGATGTGCGGCCGTGTTGCCGCCCTGCTCAAGGAGTCGATCCAGTACTCCCTCGACCACCGCGAGGCGGCGCTCGACTATGCCCTCGACTATGGCCGCGGTCTCGACCGTGACAAGGCCGACCGCTTTGTCGGCATGTATGTCAACGAGCTCACCGTCGATTACGGCGAGCGGGGTAGAAGAGCCGTGCGAGATTTCCTCGACCGCGCGGCCAACGAGCGCCTCATTCAGAAGGTGCCTCGGCTCGATTTTCTTTGACGGAGGCGTGGGGAGTAAGGAAGTAAGGAAGTAAGGAAGTAAGGACGTGAGGCGTGAACCTAACTTCCTAACTTCCTAACTCCCTAACCCCCTAACCCCTAACCCCTAACCCCCGACCGGGACGGATCAGGAGCGAGGCCGCGGCGCCCAGCGACGCGGCGGCGGCGAGGATGGCCCACACGAGAGACCACCCGCCGATGTTATCGCGAATGGCGCCGGCAACCGCCGGCCCGACGATATTGCCCAGGTTTGAAAAAGCCGTGATGAAGCCGAAGGCGAAGCCGATGCGGGCGGCGGGGACCAGCGTTGCCGGCAGTGAGTAGGTGGCTGTCGATACGGCCGCGAATGTCACCCCGATGAGGAGCATCGCGGCGACCGGAGGCATGATCGCCGCGGCCATTGCCGCCAGCACCGCGGCCAAAAGGAGCTGGCCGCCGAGAACCCATCGCGCGGCTCGCCCCGTGCGGTCGATCAGGGTTCCCACCAGAGGGACTCAGAACGAGCGCGACCCAGGCGATGAGACTGCCGATGAGCAGGGCCGAAGCACCGCCCCCGGCCCACTCGGGGGCGAAGGTGAAGATCGACGCATAGGCGGCGAAGAAGAGCATCCAGGAGACCGCCAGCGCCACCAGCGGGATGGTGATCCACGGTTCGCGGCTGTGATTCTCGGTGGCGGCTTCGCCGCGGAGGTTTTTGGGGACCGCGATGTTGTGGAGAGGGAATCGCGATAAGGACCACGACGGCCAGCGCCATCAGCTCGCCGCGCCACCCGAAGGAGGCGAGAAGTCGCGGGTGAAAGGTGAACATGACGATCATGCTCGCCGGATAGACCGCGTTGAAGATCCCCATCGCCAACGACAGCTCGCGTCCGGCAAAGGCGGCGGTGACGAGGCGAGCGAGCAGGAGGTTGATGATCAGGCCGCCGACGCCAAACAGGAGTCTGCCAACGAAAAGGACCGCGTAGCTCGGGGGCGATGGCGAAGAGGACGGCGCCCAGCGCCATGAGCAACAGAGCGGCATTGCCGGCGGCGCGCGCCGGCCAGCGATCAACCGCGGCGCCGAGGGGGATCGAAAAGAAAACCGCCGGCACCGAGATCGCGCCCATGAGAACGCCGATGGCGAGGTGGCTGAGTCCGAAGCGCGACACCAATTCGGGGACCAGCGCCGGCACCGCGAAGAAGGTCACGCCGACGGCAAAGAAGCTGACGACCGTCGATGCGAGGATGAGCCATCGGCGGGAGGCAAGGTCATGTTCCATGGCGGGCATCATACCCGTGCCGCCCGCCGTCCGCGGTCTGCGACCGCGGCCACTTCGCTCCGGCAAGTGTCTTCCGGCGTGAACATCCCGATTCTCCGTGACGGCATTGCCCGTGAGTGCCCCCTCTGACGATATTTGGGCCAGAGTCATCCACTCGCAACAAGAATCCATGCTCCCAAAACCGTCAGAGACGGCACGTCCGGTCAGCACGGACGGCGCGCCGGCGGGCTGCATTCGGGCGGGCTGACGCCCTCGAACATCTTTTTCCCCGCCCCCACCCCCCGCCCACCCGCCCGCGGAAAGCCACGTCGGGCCGGGCCCGCCGCGACTTTCCGAGAGGTAGGAGTGAAAAATGGCATTCGAGGCTGATTGTGGTGTGTCGACGGTGCTGGAAGCGCTCCGCGTGACGACCGCGGTCGGGTTCCTTGTTCCGGGGGAATGACGGGCGCCGCGGCCGCCACCAGGCCCAGTCGAAATACACTCTGTGTTCCCCTCTGTGCTCTCTGTGCCTCTGTGGTTCTTCTGGCGGATCGACGGATCAAGGAGCGTGCTTCAGGTGGGAGTCGCGAGGCACGAAGGGCGTCCGTAACTCATAACTCAAAACTAAGAACTCAACACCAGGGCGGGAAGGGTGGGTGGAAAATTCGAAATTCGAAATTCGAAATCTCTGACCCTCAAGCCCCATGCCCCATGCCCCAAGCCTCAAGCCCATGTGACAATTCCTTGACAATTTGAAACATTTGTTTAATATATACGTTTGAAACGAATGTTTGGAGTGTTTATGGATGCTGGATTGAACCACCGACGCGTTCCCCAGGAGACCGAGGAGACCCGTGAGAGGATCCTGTCGGCCGCTCAGAAGCTCTTCTCTGAAATTGGGTTCGAGGGCACCTCGGTACGCGACATTACAACCGAGGCGGGGTGCAACGTGGCCTCGGTCAACTACCATTTCGGCGGCAAGGACAATCTCTACCTCGAGACCTTTCGCTCGATGCTCGTGGTGCTCCGCGATCAGCGGTTGGCGGTGATCGGCGAGCTCATGGCGCGCGATCCGGCGCCGACGCTGGAGGAGTTCCTGAAATCCTTCGCCGAGGGTTTCATCGACCCGCTGGTCGACGAGAGCCGGGGCCGGATGTTCACGATCCTGGTGTCGCGGGAGATGTTCAACCCGCGGTTGCCGCACAACGTGTTCGTCGACGAGTTCATTCAGCCGCTGCTGGAGCGGGCGACCGCGGCCATTGCGGAGGTCGGACCACCACTCGATCCCGCCGCGGCCCGGTTATGCATCATGTCGATGGTCGGCCAGCTCCTGCACGCGATCAAGGCCCATCACCTCTTTGCCTGCCACGATCACCCGGAGGTCGTTCCGGAGAGCCTCGCCGACTATGTTTCCCACTTCGTCCGCTTCTCGGCCGGCGGTATCCGTGCCTGCGCCGGGGAAGCAGAGTCCCAATCGGAGGACCGCGCATGAGACTCACAAAGCTTTTGCTGGCAGCCCTGATCTTCACCGTCGGCTGCACCCTCGGCCCGGAGCCGGAGCGGCCGGTGACCGCGGCCGATGTGTCCGACACCTACGTTCATGCGACCAGTCAGGAAGCCGTGGAGCTCCCGGAGGTCTCACCCTGGTGGCGGACCTTTGGGGACGAGACGACTACTGAGCTGGTCGAGCTGGCGCTGGCCAACAACACCGATCTGCAGGCGGCGGTGGCGCGCGTCCTCGAGGCGGAGGCAAACCTGCAAAGGGCGGGCGGCGCGCGTCTTCCGCAGGTCGGGTACGGCGCCGGCGCGGGGCGACAGAAAATGTCGTTCGTTCTTCCTGGCGTGGGACGGCGGGAAATCTACTCCACCACCTACTCCTATGACTTCAACATCACATGGCAGGCGGATCTCTTCGGGCGCCTCAAGCGCACCCAGCAGGCGAGCTGGGCGGGCCTGCTGTCCGAGGAGGCTGCACAGGAGGCGGTGGTCCACACGGTGGTGGCCATGGTCGTACGGTCGCGGGTGCAGATCGCAATCCTCGAACACGCGGTGGCCATCACGCGCGAGATCACCACGAGCTGGGGTTCCACCCTGAAAACGGTTGAACGCCGCTACCGCAGCGGCCTTGCCGATGCGGTCGACCTCCACCTCGCGCGCGAGAACCTGGCGTCTGCACAGGCGGCTGGCGTGGTAATCGAGGGCGAGCTCGAGCGGGCCCGGCTCGTACTGGATGTCCTCGTCGGCCGCCGGCCGGGGAGCGGCTCCATGCTGCCCGACACCCTTTCCGAGCTGCCGTCGTTGGATCCGGTTCCCCTCGGTCTACCGGCGGGGCTTCTCGACCGACGACCGGATCTGCGGCAGGCGGAGATGCGACTGGCGGCAGCGACCTACGGGGTCGGGGCCGCTATCGCCAACCTTTACCCGGATCTCAGCCTCACGGCATCGGCCGGTGTCAGGTCAGATACGTTGACGGACATCATTTCGATTGACGGGCTGGTCTACAACGCGGTCGCGAACCTGGTGGGTCCGCTCTTCACCGGCGGCCAGCGGCGGGCGGACGTTGACGCGGCGCGGGCGCGCAGCGATCAGGCGATCGCCAATTATGCCGGTGCGGTGCTGCAGGCCCTGCGCGAGGTCGAGGACGCCCTGGTGCTGGGCGATACCTCCATACGCAACCTCGATTTCACGCGCGAGCGAGTATTCGAAGCCCGAGCGGCGGACCGGTTGGCGAAGCAGCGCTACCAGCGAGGTGTTGCGACCATGCTGAAGGTGCTCGAGACCGAGCGGCGGTTGCGGCTGGCGGAGCAGGCGATCATCACCGCCACCGCCGACGTCTGGAACGCTCGCATCGACCTCTTCCTGGCCTTAGGGGGCGACTGGGACACCAACCTCTCTGAGGCGGAGGCTCCATCCTCCGAAACGGCTGCGACGTCAGGAAACGGCAAGTCTGCCGAAGCCCACGCAAAATCAACAATTCCTAGTTCCGAAAATCCGAAATCCGAAATCCGAAATCCGAAATCCGAAGAGGTGTCCTGATGTCCTCCAAAACACTCAAGATCGTCCTGCCCATCATTGTCCTGCTCGCCGGTGTCGCCGGTGCGAAACTGCTGGGTTCCTTCCGCAAGGCACCGCCGCGGGTGGAGCGCGCCGCTCCGGGGCCGTTGGTGGAGGTTCTCGCGGCCGGTCTGGCCGACGTTCCGATCGTCGTCGAAGGACATGGCGAGGTCGTCGCCAAGGTGTCGGTGGAGGTGGTGCCACAGGTGGCCGGGCGCGTGGTCGAGGTGAGCCCGTCGATGGTGACCGGTGGATTCTTCAAGGCAAACCAGACGCTCTTCGTGATTGAGCCCCGCGACTACGAGCTCGGCGTCGACCGTTCACAGGCGGCCGTGGCTCGGGCCGAGGTCCAGCTCGAGCGGGAGATGGCAGAGGCCGAGGTGGCGCGCGAGGAGTGGGACGAGCTCCATCCCGGCGAGGCACCGTCGTCAGGGCTTGTGGTGCGCGAGCCGCAAGTTCGGCAGGCGAGGACCGAGCTCGACGCGGCCAGGGCGGACCTCGATGTGGCCCGGCTCAATCTCGAGCGCACCCGTGTGTCGCTTCCGTTCGACGGCGTCGTGGTCAGTGAGTCCGTCGATCTTGGCCAGTTCGTGACCACCGGCCGGGTCCTGGCAACGGTTTACGGCACCGATCAGGTCGAGGTGCGGGTGCCTCTCGAGAGCCGCGATCTGGTCTGGTTCGAGGTTCCCAGGGGACCCGCGGGCCAGGGCCCGCGCGCCGAGGTGAGCGCCGCTTTTGCGGGTACGACCTACACCTGGGAGGGCCGGGTCACTCGCATGGAGGCGCAGCTCGACTCGGCTTCACGGATGGCCCACGTCGTGGTGGAGGTGCAGAAGCCCTTTGCTGCGTCGGGAGGGCGGCCGCCCTTGATGCCCAATACCTTCGTAGATGTCCGGATCTTCGGCAATACCCTCTATAACGTGGTAGCCCTTCCACGGCACGCCCTTCGGGAGGGGGAGAGAGTGTGGGTCTTCGACGACGGCAGCCTGCGTATTCTGGATGTGAAGGTGGCCCGTGCCGATCGTGAGAGGGTCTATCTGTCCACAGGTCTCGAGGAGGGCGACGAGGTGATCGTCAGCGCACTCGACGCGGTGACCGACGGCATGAAGGTCCGTGCCGCCGTCGGCGATCGGAGCGGTTTGACGACGGGGGGCGGAGAATGAAGGACAGCCGCACCGGTCCACTGGCCTGGTTCGCCGGCCACCACGTGGCGTCGAATCTGCTGATGATCTTCATCCTGTTATCAGGGGCCCTGTCCCTTATGAGGATGAAGATCGAGGTCTTTCCCGAGCTGGACACGGACATGGTGACCGTGTCGGTTCCATACCGCGGTGCCTCACCGGCCGAGGTCGAGGAGGGGGTGTGCATTCGGGTCGAGGAGGCCATCGCCTCCGTCGAGGGCATCAAGCGCATCCGGGCGGTGGCCAGCGAAGGGCATCGGCACCGTGCTCGCCGAGCTCGAGGAGGACGCCGACGACCGCAAGGTCCTCGATGACATCAAGTCGGCAGTGGATCGCATCGTGACCTTCCCCGTCGAGACCGAAAAACCGGTTGTGGCGGAGGGTGACACCCGGCGGCGGGTGATCACGTTGGTCCTCTCGGGTGAGGCGTCGGAGAAGACCCTCAAGGTCCTCGCCGAGAGAGTGCGTGACGAGCTTACGGCGGTGCCCGAGATCTCGCAGGTCGAGGTTGCGGGCATTCGCCGCTACGAAATCTCCATCGAGGTTTCGGAGGAGACGCTGCGCCGCTACGGGCTCAGCTTCCGGCAGGTGGCGGACGCCGTGCGCGGCGCATCGCTCGATCTGCCCGGTGGGGTCGGTGAAGACCCAGGGGCGGTGAGATCCTGCTGCGGACCAAGGGGCAGATGTACCGCGGTGAGGAGTTCGAGGACATCGTTGTGATCACTCACGGCGACGGCACCCGGGTGCTCCTGAAAGATGTGGCGACGGTCGTGGACGCCTTCGAAGACACCGACACCGCCTCACGCTTCGACGGCAAACCTGCGGCCCTGGTCATGGTCTTCCGGGTCGGCGACGAGGGTGCCTTGCAGGTGGCCGATGCGGTCAAGTCATACATCGAGAGGCTCGAGCCGTCGCTGCCGGCAGGAGTGACGGTGTCCACCTGGGATGACGACTCCATCATCCTCCGCCAGCGGATCGGTTTGCTGCTGAGGAACGCCGGGATCGGTCTCATCCTGGTCTTTCTCTGTCTCGCCCTCTTCCTCGATATCAGGCTCGCGTTCTGGACCACGATGGGGATCCCGATCTCCTTCCTCGGAGGGCTGTGGCTGCTGCCCGATGTTCGGTGTGTCGATCAACATGATCTCGCTCTTCGCCTTTATCGTCTCCCTCGGCATTGTCGTCGACGATGCCATCGTCGTCGGGGAGAATGTCTACGCGTACCTGCAGAAGGGCATGAAACCTCTGGACGCGGCGATTCGCGGCGTCCGCGAGATGATGGTGCCGGTAACGTTCGCGATCCTCACAACGGTAGCGGCGTTTTTGCCCCTGCTCTACGTCTCCGGAATGATGGGCAAGATCATGGGCCAGATCCCGCTGGTGGTGATCGCCGTGTTGATGGTGTCGCTGGTGGAAGCGCTGATCATCCTCCCGGCCCACCTCGGTAGCTCCGGAGCCCGGCTGGATCAAGCGCCTGTTGCGCCCGCTCGACCCGGTATTCGCGGCCATCGAACGGGTGCAGGCGGTCGTGCAGCGCGGCCTCGAGTGGGTGATCCGTGTTCCCTATCGGCAAACCCTGGAGATCGCCTTGCAGTGGCGCTATCTGACAATGGCGATCGCGGTGGCCCTGCTGCTGATGGTCTTTGGAATGATCGGCGGCGGGCTCATCAAGTTCAGCCTGATGCCCAAGGTCGACGCCGACAACATGGTTGCCAAGCTGACGATGCCGCAAGGCACGCCGGTGCGACAGACGAAGGCTGTTCTCGCCCGCATCGAGGCGGCCGCGTTCGAGCTGGCGCGCAACGTCGACGAGCAGTCGCCCGACGGTGCGCCATCGGTGCTGAAGCACATTTCCACCACGGTGGGTCAGCACCCCAGCGCCCGTGGCCACGGTCCGACCGCCAGCAACACGAGTACCTCCGGGGATGCTTCCCACCTCGGCGAGATCAACGTCGAGCTGCTCGGCAGCGAGGAGCGGACGGTCGGCTCGGTGCCTTTGGCCAACCGTTGGCGCGAGCTGGTGGGAGAGGTGGGGGGCGTGGTTTCCCTCTCCTTTTCGGCTTCGAGCTTCACCGCCGGAGATGCGCTGAGCGTGCAGCTCGCCCACCGCGACTTTGAGACCCTCCTCAAGGCGGTCGACCAGCTGGAGTCGATCGTCGCCGAGTACCCCGGGGTCGGTGACATTGCCAACTCCTTCCTGCCCGGTAAGAAGGAGCTCAAGCTCGGGCTCACCAACGAGGGCCGCAGCCTCGGCCTCAGCCTCGCCGATCTCGCCCGCCAGGTTCGGCAGGGATTCTACGGCGAGGAGGTGCAGAGGATCCAGCGCGGGCGCGACGACATCCGGGTGATGGTTCGTTACCCGGCTAGCGAGAGGCGCAGCCTCGGTGACATCGAGGCGATGCGGATCCGTCTCCCCGACGGCTCCGAGGTTCCCTTCACCACAGTTGCTACGGTGGAGGAGGGTAGAGGATACGCGGTCATCAACCGAACCGACCGCCGGCGGGTAGTTACCATCACCGCCGACGTCGACGACACGGTGGCGAACGCCAACGAGATCAACATGGATCTGCGAAGCTCGGTCCTGCCGAGAATGGTGCACGATTTCCCGGGGCTGACCTACGACTTCGAGGGCGAGCAGCGCGCGCAGATGGAATCGCTGGGGAGTCTGAAAATCAACTTCGTGGTTGCCCAATTTGCGATCTTCGCCCTGCTCGCTATTCCCTTCCGCAGCTACAGCCAGCCGCTGATCGTGATGTCCGCCATTCCCTTTGGTCTTGTCGGCGGGGTCTTCGGCCACATCATCATGGGGCTGGGTCTGTCCATGCTGTCGCTCTTCGGGATGGTGGCGCTGACCGGGGTCGTGGTCAACGACTCGCTGATCATGATCGACCTCATCAACCGCGAACGGGCGGCGGGGATCTCCGTGGACCAGGCCATTCGCGACTCGGGTGCCCGTCGCTTCCGGCCGATCCTGCTCACCACGCTCACCACCTTCCTGGGACTGTCGCCGATGATCTTCGAGTCCAGCATGCAGGCGCAGTTCCTGATCCCGATGGCGGTCAGCCTCGGCTTCGGGGTGCTCTTCGCAACTGCAATCACCTTGATTCTGATCCCCACCGAGTACCGGATTCTGGAGGACATCAAAGGGTGGTTCAGCGGCGAGACAGAGACAGTTCGGCTGAGCCGACAGGTGAAAGAGGCAAGTTAGGAAGAAAATTTCGGATTTCGGATTTCGGATTTCGGATTTCGGATTTTCCACCCAACCCCCCACCGAAAGGTGCGGTGGAGGTGCCATTTTTGACATTGTTTGAGCCCCGGTACTTCGAGTCGGCAGCGGACTGCGAGCAAACAATGTCAAGGGGCACCTCACGGGAAGCGCGTTGAAGAACGTGCCAACTTGAAGTCGGAATCGCCTCACGGGTGAGTGGATGGGAACTCAAAACTCAAAACTCAAAACTCTCAACTCACAACTGTCGCCCGCGATTTGGTTGGAACGCGTCGCGGTAATGGCGGACGCGCCACGGAAGGATGCCGCCGACTCGTTCGACGGTGATGAGATCGAATCGGCACGGTCTTTCCCACAGCCCGTAGCGGCTCAGATAGGCGGCCGAGGTGCGGGTCAGCAACCGTCTCTTTTTCTCATGGAAGGCGCCTGCAGCGCCCCCGAAATCACCGCTTGATCTCGCCTTGACCTCGACGAAGACAATCTCTCCGCAGCGTTGCATCACCAGGTCGAGCTCGCCGCCGGCGCCCCGCCAGTTGCGGTGG
>PVMK01139317.1_pt1 | contig 26844 bp, 27 predicted proteins | sample 1853481 | NCBI WGS metagenome assembly PVMK01 (sample SAMN08533507, study PRJNA380276) | Marine sediment metagenome, whole genome shotgun sequencing project. | reverse complement strand
TTAAGTGGACCCGGAGTCCGCCGCTCGGATCGCTTCCAAGGGAAAAGATATGAATGAAACTGACATTTGCTGTGACGATCGAAGAACAGGACGATCCGGCCGCGAGGAAACGGGCCAGAGAGATCGTGGAGGCCATAGGAGAGGTCGTGGAGGGTGCCGAGGTGAAGTTGCAGCAAGTGCATCAGGATAAGCCTCCGAGGGGTGTGCGGATGGGGTGAGAACTGTCACCTCTCAAAGTTCCCTCTTTACCAGCCGTTCTTTCTGACGTAGATTGGTGACGTCTCAATTTGAGGCTTTCCATGGGGGTGGAGATGAGAGTCAAACTTGTTAGGACATTTTGAGATAATTTACTGACCGCTGTCGTTGGCTACGTGCTGACCGGTGGTTTTTTGTTTCTAGTTTTGGACTGTCTATTTTAGGGGCCTGTCAATAATCGAAAAGTTGAAAAAAGGTGGCGCAGAAGGGATCATTCTTGGGTGTACGGAAATCCCACTTCTTATTAATTAAGACGATTGCGATATCCCAACATTTGATACAGCTACCATACATGCCGAAGCAGCACTTGAAAGCGCTTTGAATTTTCCTGTTCTGAACTAGATTTAAGCCGCGAGTACAACGTAGTCCTCTCTCTGAGTTTCCTCAAAGAGCACATAGTTTGAGATTCAGATATGAAATAATATTTAGTGGAGAAAACATTGAAAAAAAGCCGCATTCTCCCTATTCATGTCGGGGGTACAATTGCATCCGCTGGATCCAAAACCGGCTTCAGACCAAAACTCTCCTTTGCGGATCTACTCAGTAGGATCGACAAGGAACTTGCAGGGGACCGTCTTATCGCCCACGCGCAATCTCCTTTCGGCGAAGTTGGGATTGACAGTGCCGGCATGCAGATACCGCACATCCAGAAGATCGCCAGGACGATTTGCGAGGGTTACGATCACCATGATGCATTTATCGTTACCCACGGAACGGACACACTTGCCTACACAGCGAGCATGCTCTCCTTTATGCTTCAGGGAATCCAGAAACCTGTCGTTGTCACTGGCGCCCAGAGAACCTTTGAAGACAAGGACAGTGATGTAATCGAGAACCTGGAGACAGCCCTTCTTGCTGCATCGACAAATAATTGCGGCGTATGGGTGGCATTTAACAGGAAAATCATCAGGGCGGTCAGAGCCACTAAAATGGATATTGGCGTAGATTGTTTAGATTCATTCGTCTCGAATCTTAGGGACGAGATTCACCTTTCCGAATTCCTGGTCAACGACTATGCTATCAATAAGGGGCAGCCGGAGGCATTCAATACGGAGGCTTCCACAGCAGTAGACATCTTCTGCCTGACCCACACCACAAACCCGTTTTGGCTGAATCATTATCTCCAGAATTCGGACCTTAAAGCATTAATAGTCCTCATCTATGGCATGAGCGGGCACCGCAAAGAATTGATTGAAGTTCTTTCACGCTGGGCCAATGACAATGAGGCCTTCGTTATCGCAAAATCACATTCAGCCTACGGTAGCACTGATTTGTCGAAATATGAGTTGGGTGTCAAGGCCCTTCGGATGGGTATCCTATCGTCACTTGATATGACCCTGGAGAGCGTCTACGCAAAAACCAGTCTCCTTCTCGCTCGAAGAATTGAACACCGAGAATTTAGCCGGCAGTTTTACTCAAACATCTGTGGCGAACTCGATGTGGCCGGTGCGCAGAAATTTGCACAAAAGTCCGATTTCTGGCTCTCCACCTCCTAAGAGATTGTCGGACTATACGGAAACATCTCTTTTGAACAACCTTATTAGGTGCTTGATTTTGATCAACCCACGTGTTTTTGTGTGAAATTGTGTTATAAGATTAAGTGTCTTCGAAGGATAGGAAAACCAGCCCAGATAGCAAAGGTTTTCAATATCCATTTTTTAATTGATGTAGTATCTACACGGGAAAGAGGAGGTAACATCATGAAAAAACTGGTTGTATTGTTGCTAGCGAGCGTAATGATTCTTACATCTGGAGCTGCTTTTGCCGAAAAGTTGTACGTTGGCACAGACACAGCTTTCGTGCCCTTTGAATACAAAGGCAAGGACGGTAAGTACACAGGGTTTGATATAGATCTGTGGGCAGAGATCGCCAAGCGCATTGGTGTTGAATATGAACTGAAGCCGATGGATTTCAACGGCCTTATTCCTGGCCTGGTAACCGGCAACCTTGATGTTGCCCTGGCGGCAATTTTCATCAAATCTGCGCGAGAGGAGAAAATTGACTTCTCTCACCCCTATTTCAGGGCTGGTCTGAAAGTTATGGTTTTGGCAGACAACAAGGACATTAAGTCACCTGCTGACCTGAAGGGTAAAGTTGTTGCCGTAAAACTCGGCACCGCAACCGTTGAATATGTTGAAACTCTTGGCGCAAAGAAAATCGTCAAGTTCCCTAATATCGATCAAGCCTATCTTGAAGTTGTCACCGGCGGTGCTGATGCAGCAATGCATGACACCCCGAATGTTCTCTATTACATCAAGACTGCTGGCAACGGCAAGGTCAAGGCCGTCGGTCCCGATGTCAAAGCTGCCCAGTACGGGATCGCCTTCCCGCAGGGGAGTCCTTTGCGAGACAAAGTCAACGTTGCTCTTCTGCAGATGATGGAAGATGGTGCTTATGCTGATCTTTTCAGAAAATGGTTTGATGCAGATCCCGAATAATCTGCAGAGAAAAACAAACTAATCAACAACGCAGAACAGGAGTGTGCTGCACTCAAGTGCCCTTCTGTATGAATCTATGCAGAAGGGCACCTTTGTTTTTATTACAGCAAGAGGCAAATTATGGATTTTGAGTTTTCAGTTATTACCGAATCTCTTCCTGCCCTTTTTGAGGGAGCAAAATTAACCTGGTACATAACCATCCTGGGGATTATCGGCGGCATGATCTTCGGTGTTTTAGCCGGGCTGGGTCGTATAGCAGGGACAGCAGCTCTTGGGGAAAAACCTCACGGGATCTTCATATGGGTCAGTGTCCTGATCAGATATATATCAGGCGGTTATGTCGAGTTGATACGCGGCACCCCGATTATCGTTCAGGCCATGTTTCTATACTTTGCCTTTCCAATGTTAGTCAAGGCTGTTACTGATATCGAACGCTTTCGTATAGAAGCGCTGACTGCTGCAGTCATTACAATCGTCGTCAATGCAGGGGCCTATATTGCGGAGATTGTCCGTGGATCGGTGATCTCTGTTAACAAAGGTCTGTTAGAGGCCGGAATGTCTCTTGGAATAAGCCGTTTTCAACTGATAGTTCACGTTATTGGTCCGATAGCTATCAGAAGGATGATCCCTCCTCTCGGCAACCAGTTTATCATCAGCCTCAAGGACACTTCCCTTTTTATCGTCATAGGGGTCGGTGAATTAACCAGGCAGGGCCAGGAAATTATGGCCAGCAATTTCAGAGCTCTTGAAATTTGGCTGACCGTAGCAATCATGTATCTGATCATGACGACGGCCCTGTCCATGACATTAAGACACTTCGAGAAAAAGATGAAAATGTTCTGATTTTACAGGCAATAACGAGAACCAAGATGTTGATTCCTGGCAGCCAACTCTTTGAAAACCTGACAGGCCGCTAGTCAAAAGAAGGATAAGAAAAAGATGCCAAAGTATTATTGAACTGAAGAATGTGTGTAAATCGTTTGGTAACACGGAAGTTTTACATAACATTGACTTTGCTGTCGAGGAGGGTGAAGTTGTTGTGGTCATCGGCCCGTCCGGCTCCGGGAAGTCTACCCTGATTCGCTGTATTAACTGCCTGGAAATGATAACGACCGGGGAGCTGATTGTTGACAGTATCAGGATTCCTGATGAGCAGGGAAGGATACGTCAGATACGGCTGGAGGTCGGTATGGTCTTTCAGCAATTCAATCTTTTCCCACATATGACTGCAATTGAAAATGTCGCTTTCGGTCCCTCTAAAGCCAGGAGAATGAATAAGGCTAAAGCGACAGATATTGCCAGGGGACTGCTTGACAGGGTTGGTTTGGCTGAATTTGAGAATAAACTCCCGGGGCAACTTTCCGGTGGGCAACAACAGCGTGTTGCCATTGCCAGGGCCTTGGCAGTCAGCCCAAAGGTCTTGATGTTTGATGAACCGACATCGGCATTGGACCCCGAAATGATCGGTGAAGTTCTGGATGTTATGAAAAGTATTGCCAATGACAGTGGCATGACGATGATTGTTGTTACTCATGAAATGGGATTTGCAGCTTAAGTCGGTGACCGACTGATCTTTATGGATGATGGTAGAATAGCTGAGGAAGGCAAACCCGGTGATGTGATGAAAAACCCTCAATCAGAAAGACTCAAAGATTTTTTTAGGGCATGTGAAGCACCACTAAGAGTAAACTCGACTGATGATATTTATCACTCCTACCGCAATTCCTTTAAAAAATTGCCGGAGTAAAATCCATCGCTTGAAAGGAGCAACAGCTTAAAAGTTACAATCAACAAGAAAGCCGCGAGGCCCAAGAATGAGCTTCCTAAAACCATTCTGCAACTGATTTCCTACATACCTTGGCAGCCAGTTTATTGATAGCCCGACAGGCTGCTAGAGAAAAGACAACAGCCTTGTCATTGATATCCGCGGCAACGCACCCTGGCATCCCCTCTATCGACCCAAACTCCATAATCCGACAGGGAAACCTCCCTGTCGTTCTTAGCAACCCCTGCAATTGCGCCCGGTAGGAATCTCCCGTACGAAACACATAGATTTTCAAGCTTGTCATTTCCTCTGCGGGGAGTAGCATATCAAATATGGAACCTGACCGAACAATCAACCGCAGATTTTCCCGACAAGACAGAAAGGCCCTCAAGGTTTTGATCGGCGGCATGCTCGGCATGATGGTTGCCATGGGCATCGGACGCTTTGTTTTCACACCAATCCTACCCCTCATGCAGCGTGACCTCGGGATGAGCAACTCTGTGGCGGGCTGGCTCGCAGGCTTGAACTATCTCGGCTATCTTGGCGGTGCCGTCATCTGCTTTATCGCACCACAACTGCTTCGCTTTCGGTTGGTTTCCGGCGGCGCTTTACTGTTAAGCATCGTAACCACCATGTTTATGGGTATCACGCTCTCGGTGTTCTGGTGGGGAGTGCTGCGTTTTGGAGGTGGTGCCGCCAGCGCCATCCTGTTTATCGTCATCTCTGCCGAAGTCGCTGAGTCACTCACGCGACGCGGCTATGGCCACTGGGTCGGTGCTCTGTATGGCGGCATTGGCATTGGTATCGCACTCAGTGGTCTCATTGTCCCTCAGTTGGATCGAGTAGGGGGATGGAGTGGTTCCTGGATAGGGGTCGGGGCCATTGCGGCAATACTCGCCATATCCGGAATTGTCATTGGCCGAAGGCGCGACCTTGTCCAGCCGGTCACAATCGACACGTCATGTCACACTGGTGGCTTACGCAGCCTCCGGTTTCTGGCTGTTGCCTATTTTCTCGAGGGCCTCGGCTATATCGTGACCGCCACTTTTCTTGTCGCCATCATCGCTGTGACACCAGGGTTGGAGGCCTTTGCACCCTATAGTTGGGTGGCCGTTGGGCTTGCCGCTGCTCCGTCGACGATTTTCTGGCCTTACGTGGCCCGGCGCATTGGTAATAAACGTGCTCTTTTATCAGCGTACGCACTCCAGGCTGCTGGTATTCTGGTCAGTATGCACGCCGACTCCATTATCGAGGTGATGTTTGCCGCCATCTCCTTTGGAGGTACTTTTCTCGGGATCGTTGCCATGACTCTTGCTGAAGGAAACCTTCGCATGCGTACTGATGGTAGACGTGCCGCTGCATTTCTGACGGTCAGTTTTGGCGTTGGGCAGATGCTTGGGCCTGTCCTCGCCGGCATATTGGCTGATTTCCAACAGGGGTTTGCCACACCGCTTTTGCTTGCAGCAGCCTGTGTTGTCGTGGGAGGGATCTTTATCGCTCTGGATCGTCGCTATATAACCTGAAAACCATAACTTAAGGAGACTTGTCATGCCGTATATCAACATCAAAATTACCAGAGAGGGTGCCACTGCTGAACAAAAAGCAAGGTTGATCAAAGGTGCAACAGACTTGCTCGTTGATGTGCTTGGCAAAAACCCCGCAACAACGGTGGTTGTTATCGACGAGGTCGAAACTGACAATTGGGGAATTGCCGGGGAGACAGTGACTGTGAGACGTCGGGTCGGGCAGTAACTATAGTCCTCCTGGCTTGATTTAGGGGTGGTTGTATTTTATTTTCATTTTTCCCTTGACTATTATGACTGATTCGGTAAGATATATCCAACAGAACGTAACAAGCTTCATGTTTACCTCCTAAAGAAGAACACACAACCCGTTGCCCCACAGTTCACCCTCCTGACTGTGGGGCTTTTTTTCTTAAAATGCCGGGCTTCCGAGAAACCCGTTTTTTTGACCACACCTTTAGTCTACGTTAGACTGTTGATGGTTTTTTGATGGAGTTTCAGGAAGAGGTCTTGCTCAAATTGCCAACACTTCAGGCTAACAAACAGATAACAGTTGTCAGCATATTGCTGACCAATGACAGGTTCTCAGGAGATAAACGATGTTCATTCAAAGACTGACGGTTCTTGCTTTTGCCCTGTTCATGCTCTCTATTGCGACGCTTGCCTCGGCCGCTGAGCATGGCCATCATCAACCACCAGCCACGGAAGATGGCCTGCAGATATCGCCTGACCTCAAGAAACTTCTTAACCAGGAAATGGCAGCGATCCAGGATGGTATGATGGCCCTGATCCCGGCAATGTCAGCTGGAGAATGGGAAGAGGTTGCTACGATCGGCAAAAACATCAAGGCCAGTTTCATTATGAAGCAAAAACTTACCGAAGCCCAAAGAGAGGAATTACACCGGGTTCTGCCGCCGGCCTTTATCGAGATGGACCAGGATTTCCATAAATCATCCGGGATGCTGGCACATGCGGCTGAAATGAAAAATGCTGATGTGATGAACTTCTATTTTTCCAGGCTCAATGCAGCCTGTGTTTCCTGTCATGCGAAATTTGCAACAGGTCGCTTCCCGGGGTTGGTCAAGGCTTCCGGTGAGGAGGCCCACCATCATTAAAGCCCCCTTTTCTGTCCCCGGGTTGGGGTTTGTCTCTCTTGCGCAAAGCCATGACGATGGTTAGTATGAGGGCCAGGAACAGCGCAGCGCCGGCGGCCCAGTAACCGATTTGCTCGACTCGGCCGCCCATATCCTGTCCCAGGGTGTCGAGCTGTGAACGGGTCTCGACCATTTGTTCGCGGGCTTCGGCGACCTGGCTACGAAGATCGGTAAGTGCCTGCCCTGTGTCGGTCTGTTGCGCTGTCAGTTCATCCCGAAGTGCGCTTAATGATTCCTCGAGCGCGCCGATCTTTCCAGCCTGATCCAGCAGGGCCTGGTTTTGTTGTATGGCCTCTGTTGCTAAACCGTTCAATGCCTCACCGAACTTCTCCAGATCATTCTCCCTTTGCTTCCTCCCCTCCCTCAGGTCGGTGGCTGCCTGGTTCAAGGCTGCGAGGCGTTGGTTCAACTCAAGCCGTTCCTTGGTGATGCCGGAGGCGATCAGCTTGAGCTGTTTCTGTTGTTCTTCGAGCGAGGCCTTGCTAGCGCCTATGTCCCTGTTCAAATACCAGAGTTTTTCCTGGATCATTTCGATTTCTGTGAGGACGGATACCTTTTCGGCATACAGGGGCGTTGAGCAGAACAGGATGACAAGTAGCAGGTACAGGGCTTTCACGTTCACCTCCAGGAGACCGTTGCGGGAGTTTGTGCCCGCCGGCGGTCGGTAATGATGTTGATATTCTACAATTTAGCTCAATCGAGTGGGCAGGTAAAGGATGCTTGTGCAGGTAGAGGATGCTCAGCAAAATTGTCCAGTTCTGGGAAACCTTTCGATATCTGTAAACTCATAGATAAAGTGTCACCAACGCAACACTTGAAGCCAGGATTTGCAGATGACTTCTTTTTGCCCCCCTCGGTTGAATATTTTTCTAAACCCTTGAAGAACCCCTTCCTATGCGGTTCCTCCCAGCATAAAGTTTAAGACCGTCTGGCCTGAGTAATAAAAATGAGGTTTGGTATCTTCCTTGCTCTATAGTTTTGATAGTATGTCTATGACAACAATCTTATGACCAGCAGCCTGTCGGACTATCAGGGCTGAAGCGAAAATTTGGTCGTTTGAGATCAGATATTAGCTCATTTGAGCGTAATAGCCGTAGCTATTGGTCGAAAAGGAGCTGAGATATGGGCCAAACGAACGAATTTGCAGCCAGTTTATTGATAGCCCGACAGGTTGCTAGGAACGGAACAGTCGATGGAACTCACTCGAGAAATTTACTGGAATGTCGGCAATGGTGCGGGGACGCTTGTTCCCATGTATCTGCTGGTGATAGTGGCCTTCTGTGCCCTTGCCTGGGGTGGCTGGCAGCGGATCAAGGTCTACCGCCTGGGCAAGAAACTACAGCGTACTGATGATCTGCCGGGACGCTTCGCCGGGGCGATCTATCAGGTGCTCGCCCAGATACGGGTAATGCGGGTCGCAGGCGCCGGAACTGCACACGGGTTGTTTTTCTGGGGGTTCTTTCTCCTCTTTATCGGCACCTGCCTGATTGTTATTCAGGCCGATTTTACCGATCCGCTCTTTGGCATAATATTTCTCAAGGGTCGCTTTTACCTGTTTTTCTCGCTGGTGCTGGATATCGCCGGCGCCGTGGCGATTGTCATGCTTGCCGGCCTGTTCGTGCGGCGTTATTTCCTGAAACCGGAGGGTTTGGAGACTCGGCGTGAAGATGCCGTCATCCATCTCCTGCTGATGGTTATCCTGTTGACCGGGTTTGTCATCGAAGGCGCGCGCATGGCCGTTACCGAACTCGGTACGGATCTCGCGCTGTGGTCGCCGGTCGGATTGCTTTTTGCCAAGGTTATGGCCGGGCTCGGTGAAAGCAGCCAACGCGCCCTGCATGCCGGGCTCTGGTGGTTTCACCTGCTGCTCGCTCTCGGTTTTGTGGCGATGCTGCCTTTCACCAAGCTGCGCCATATTCTGACGACCAGTGCCAATTATCTCTTTGTTGATCATGGACCCAAGGGTGGCCTGGTCACGATCGACATGGAGGATGAAGAGGCTGAAAGCTTCGGCGCTGCCAGTCTGGGCGATCTCACCTGGAAGGATATCTTTGACGGTGACGCCTGCACCCTCTGCAAGCGCTGCCAGGATCGCTGTCCGGCCTATGCCACGGATAAGCCTCTTTCGCCGATGAAGATGATCAACCAGCTGCAGGAGATTGCTTTCACCTCTCCCGATGCCGGTTTGACAGAAACGGTCGGCAAGGATGAAATATGGAGTTGTACCACCTGCTTTGCCTGTCAGGAAATTTGTCCTGCGGCGATCGAGCATGTGCCCAAGTTTATCGACATGCGACGCAACCTGGTCTTGATGGAGGGCGAATTCCCCGGTGAGGAAGTGATGACAGCGGTGGATAACACTGAAGTCAACGGCAACCCTCTTGGGCTGGCTTTTGCCGGTCGAGGCGACTGGGCGGAAGATCTCGGTGTCAAGAGCCTGGCTGACGACCCTGATGTTGATCTGCTCTACTTTGTCGGCTGCTACGCATCTTTTGACAAGCGCAATATCAAGATCGCCCGGAGTTTTGTCACCCTTTGCCAGGCGGCCGGACTCAAGGTCGGTATCCTCGGCAAGGAAGAAAAGTGCTGTGGCGATCCTGTGCGCAAGCTTGGCAACGAATATCTCTACCAGAGCCTGGCCGCTGAGAATATAGAGCTGATTAAAGGTTATGGCGTCAAGCAGATTGTTACGACTTGTCCCCACTGTTTCAATACTTTGAGCAAAGACTACACCGACCTCGGCATGGAGATTCCGGTTGAGCACTACACCGTCTTTCTCGATCGGTTGCTCGACAAGGGACGTCTCAAGCTCGGCACACCGCAGTCGTTTGACTGTACCTATCATGACAGCTGTTATCTCGGTCGCTACAACGATGTTTATGATGCTCCGCGTCACCTGATCAAGCTGGCCGGCGGGGTGCTGGCCGAGATGCCCGCAAGCCGTGCTGAAAGTTTCTGTTGCGGTGCCGGCGGCGGACGGATCCTGGCTGAAGAAAATCTTGGCACGCGCATCAGTGAAACCCGTGCCGGGATGGCGGCCGAAACCGGAGCGCCGCTGCTGCTCTCAAGCTGCCCGTTCTGTATGACTATGTTTGAAGACGGCATCAAAGGTGCCGGCTTCGAAGAAACCCTGGAACCAAAGGATATTGTTGAAATCCTGGTGGAACGACTGCCGGCAGGATGATAATCACACATCAGTCGCTCTTGGAATAACGACCATTTAAGAGGAGAGGCATATTATGAAAATTCTTATCTGCATCAAGCAGGTGCCTGACATGGAGTCACGCTTCAAGCTCAATGACGCAGGAACCTGGTACAGCGATCAGGATCTGGCCTGGCGCATGAATGAGTATGACGAATTTGCTGTTGAGCAGGCCATCCAGCTGCGAGAACAGTCCGGCGACGCCGAAGTGGTGGTCCTCTCCGTTGGTTCTGACCGGGTCAAGGAGACGATGAAAAAGGCCCTGGCCATGGGTGCCGACCGGGGCGTGCACATCCAGGATGATGCCAGCTATGAGAAGGACCCCTTCCAGATTGCTTCGGCGATTGCCGCCTATGCCGGTGATCAGAACTTTGACGTGATCTTTACCGGTATGCAGTCTCAGGACCGCGGCTCTGCCCAGGTCGGGGTTCTCTTGGCCGGCCTGCTGGGAATGCCTGCTGCGACCACGATTGTCGGCTTCGAATGCGACGGCGGCAACGCCACTGTGCGACGCGAACTGGAGGGTGGCCTCAAATCGGTGGTCAAGGTGGCCTTGCCTGCTCTGTTTACCTGCCAGCTTGGTCTTAATACGCCGCGCTATCCGACCTTGCCGAATATCATGAAAGCCAAGCGCAAGGAGCTGGTGTCCCTGCCGGTGGCAGATCTGCTTAAGGTCGAGGCGTTGACGACCACTTCTGCGACCCGGTTCCCCGAAAAGAAAGGCACCGGGCTGATTCTCGAAGGAGATGTCGGCGAGCTCACTGAACAGCTGATTGCCATACTCAAAGACAAGACTACGGTCTTAAAATAGGAGGAAATGATGAAAGCTCTGCTTATTGCAGAATCCCGGCAAGGCAAACTGCTGCCGGGCAGCTATGAAACCCTGGCTTTTGCAAACAAGATCGGCGCTGAGGCAGCCATGTTTCTGGTCGGCAGTGAAAGTGACCTGCCGAATTTCGATGGCAGCCTCTACCTGGCGGAAGAGAGCGAAGTGGGCGAATATAATCCTGAAGAACATCTGCGTCTGCTCCTGGAGGTTATCGACAAAGAGAAGCCGCAACTGATTGTGTTGTCACATTCCTCGTACGGTTGGGATCTGGCGCCGCGCATTGCCCTGGCTTTGCAGGTCGGGCAGATCTCCGAAGTTGTCGATTACCAGGACGGTGCCATGGTGGTGCCGGCCTGCAATTCCAAATTGCAACGTGTGGTCCAGGCGCAAGGTGAGGTGACTGTGGTCACCCTGCAGTCCGGAGCTTTCGGTCTGGACGATGAACCGGTCGGGACGCCTGCAGTTGAAAAACTTTCCGTGCAGGCTGATGCAAAATTTGAATTTCTCGGTTACGAAGAGGCTGAAGAGGGTGGTGTAGATCTGACCAAGGCGGAGATCATCGTCAGCGCTGGCCGTGGTATCGGCAAGCCGGAGAACATTGCGCTGGTCGAGGCCTTGGCCAAGGCCCTTGGTGGCGAATACGGCGCCAGTCGACCGGTGGTCGATTCCGAGTGGGCTGAACATACTCGCCAGGTCGGCAGCACCGGCCAGACGGTGGCGCCGAAGCTTTACATTGCCTGCGGTATTTCCGGAGCGATCCAGCATCTGGCCGGCATGAAAAAGTCGGAGTTTATCGTTGCCGTCAATACCGACCGCGATGCGCCGATTGGTGAAGTGGCCGATGTGCTGGTGGTTGCCGACCTCAAGCAGTTTCTGCCGGCGTTGACCGCCCGCCTGGAAGGGTGAACAGAAGATCTCAGAAGGAGACCGGAATCATGCAGGATGTTTTTGTTATAGATGCCTATCGTACCCCCTTTGGCAGCTTCGGCGGGGCTCTTGCCGACGTGCCGGCGCCCCGGCTGGCGGCTCCGGTCATCAGTCGATTGCTGGAGTCCAGTGGTCTCAAGGGTGAAGATATCGACCAGTTTATTGCCGGACAGGTTCTCTCCGGCGGCGGTGGCCAGGCGCCGGCACGTCAGGCGATGCGTTTCGCCGAGTTGCCCGACACGGTTCCTGCCCTGGCCATCAACAAGGTCTGCGGCAGCGGCCTTAAGGCTGTCATGCTTGGCGCCGATGCCATTAGGCTCGGTGACTCAGGGATCGTCATCGCCGGTGGTATGGAGAATATGTCATTGACTCCCTATGCTCTTCCCGCGCTCCGTAACGGCCAGCGCATGGGGCATTCCAAGGCTCTTGATCTGATGGTCTATGATGGTTTGACCGACCCCTACAGTGGACGCCACATGGGTGAGGTTGCCGAGGTACGGGTCGATGTGCACGAATTTTCACGCGAGGAGCAAGATGCTTATGCCATCCGTTCCTACCAACGGGCTCAGCGGGCTTTGAAGGACGGCGTGCTTGCCGAAGAGATCGTGCCGGTGGTCAAGTCGACGCGCAAGGGCGAGGTGACGGTCAGTGAGGATGAAGAGCCCTCCCGGATTGACTTCGAGCGCATAACCAGTTTGCGTCCGGCTTTTAAAAAGGACGGCACGATTACCGCGGCTAACGCATCGACCATCAACGATGGCGCAGCTTTCCTGTTGTTGGCCGGCGCCGATGCGGTGCAACGGCATGGTCTGAAACCGCGCGTACGCATCGTCGGGCTTTCCACTAACAGTCTGCATCCTGATCTCTACCCGGACGCACCGGTCGGCGCGATAGAAAAAGCCTGCGCCCATGCCGGGTTGCAGCCTGAGGATATCGGCCTGTTCGAAATCAATGAAGCTTTTGCCATGGTGACCATGATCGCCATCAAAGATCTTGGTCTCGATGCAGAGAAGGTCAATGTGAATGGCGGCGCGATCGCTATCGGTCATCCAATCGGCGCCAGCGGTGCCCGCCTGGCAACGACCCTGATTCATGAAATGGACCGGCGTAAAGAGCGCTATGGTCTGGCAACCCTCTGTATCGGCGGCGGTGAGGCTGTGGCTGTGGTCTTTGAACGCGTCGAATCGTAGGCTTGCCTGCCGGCCGGCGAGTTTTTGCTTAACCCCGGTTTTGTTTAACTCCAAGGAGATAAAGAATAATGGAAATAAAAAAAATTATGGTGATCGGTGCCGGGCAGATGGGCGGCGGGATTGCTCAGGTGGCCGCCCAGGCCGGATTGCAGGTGGTGCTTAATGATATCGACGCGGCCTTTATCGACAAACGGGTGGCGTTTATCGACAAGACTTTGACCCGCAACGTGGAGAAGGGGCGGATCACGGAAGATGAGAAGCAGGCGGCCCTGGCCAGGCTGATCCCGTCTACAAATCTGCAGGATGCCGCCGACGTTGATTTTGTGGTCGAGGCCGCCATCGAGAATATGGAAATCAAGGAACAGATTTTTCGCAAGCTCGACGAAATTGCCCGGCCGGGCGTGATCCTGGCGACCAACACCTCGTCGCTGCCGATTACTGAAATTGCAGCGGTCACCAGTCGTCCCGAGAGTGTTATCGGCATGCACTTCATGAACCCGGTGCCGGTCATGGCTCTGGTGGAGATTATTCGCGGTATTGCCACCAGTGACGAAGTCTACCAGGCCGTTGAGTCCCTCGCCAAAGCCATGGGCAAAACGCCGGTGGAGGTCAACGACTATCCCGGCTTTATAGCTAACCGGCTATTGATGCCGATGATCAACGAAGCGATCTACTGCGTGTACGAGGGAGTCGCCGAGCCCGAGGCGATCGACCAGGTGATGAAGCTTGGATTGAATCATCCGATGGGACCGCTTGTCCTGGCGGATTTTATCGGCCTTGATACCTGCCTGGCGATCATGGAAGTGCTCTACGAAGGTTTTGCCGACAGCAAGTATCGTCCTTGTCCTCTGTTGCGCAAGATGGTCAAGGCCGGATGGCTCGGCAAGAAGAGTGGCCAGGGTTTTTACGCTTACTGATTCCGGGAGCCAGCCAGGCTCCTTAATAAGGATGTAGATATGAATTTTACCAATTTATTGATTGAAATTGCCGATGCTGTCGCGGTTGTCACGATCAATCGCCCCGCAGCGCTCAATGCGCTGAACAAAGATGTCCTCGAAGAACTTGCTGCGGCTTTTACTGAGCTTGAGTCAAATGAGAATGTGGCCTGTGTGATCCTGACCGGCAGCGGTTCCAAGGCCTTTGTTGCCGGTGCCGACATCGCCGCCATGCAAGCCCTTGATGCGGTTTCTGCAGAGCATTTTGCCCGGCTCGGACATAGCGTTTTCAATGCCATCGAGAATTTCCCCAAGCCGGTCATAGCTGCGGTCAACGGTTTTGCCCTTGGGGGCGGCTGCGAACTGGCGATGGCCTGCGATATCAGAATTGCCGCAGAGAATGCCCGTTTCGGTCAGCCGGAAGTCAACCTGGGTGTTATCCCCGGTTTTGGTGGAACCCTGCGTCTGGCCCGGCTGGTAGGTAAGGGGCGGGCCAAAGAGCTGATTTTTACCGGCGATATGGTCGATGCACAAGAGGCCCACCGTATCGGTCTCGCCAACAAGGTTGTTGCTGCTGAAGAACTGCTTGCCAAAGCCCGCAGCATGGCGACCAAGATTGCTTCCAAGGGGCCGGTCGCCGTGCGGTTCGCCAAGGAGTCCATTGATAGCGGTCTGGAGATGGACCTTGATCGGGGCGGTCGCTTTGAGGCGAGCCTGTTCGGTCTTTGCTTTGCCACGACCGATCAGAAAGAGGGAATGCAGGCGTTTCTGGAAAAACGGCCGGCGAAGTTTACCGGGAAATGAGAGGGTAATTGACAGATGTTTCTTGATCTTAACGAGGAGCAAAGTCTGATTCGCGAGACCGCACGTGAGTTCGCCGAAGCGGAACTGGCTCCAATAGCGGCTGCGCTCGATCGCGGTGAGCAGACGGAACTCTTTCTCGATAACCTGAAAAAGCTGGCAGAGCTTGGTTTCATGGGGCTGAATGTCAAGGCGGATTATGGCGGTAGTGAAGCCGGTGTGATCGCTTTCAGCGTTGCCTTGACTGAAATCGCGCGGGCTTGCGCCTCGACGGCGGTCACCGTCTCGGTCAGCAATATGGTCTGTGAGGTGATTCAGGCGGTCGGCAGTGAAGAGCAGCGTCAGCGCTATATTCCCAGGATCTGCAGTGGCGAGTTCCTGGCCGGAGCCTTTGCACTGACCGAGACCGGTGCCGGTTCCGACCCTGCGGCGATGACGACTGTTGCAGTTCAAGATGGCGATGACTGGATTCTCAACGGCAGCAAGATTTTTATAACCAGCGCACCCTATGCCGGGGTTTTTATTGTCTGGGCAGTCACAGATCCTGATGTACCCAAGGGCAAGGGCATCAGCTGCTTTCTGGTTGAAGCCGGGACCCCCGGATGCATTGTCGGCCGCGCCGAAGAGAAGATGGGACAGCATGCCTCGGCGACCAACGAAATGTTGTTCCAGGATTGCCGTATCCCTGGCAATGCCTTGATGGGCAAGCTCAACGACGGTTTCCGGGTGGCGGTTGCTGAACTGTCCGGAGGTCGGATTGGTATTGGTTCTCTCGGCCTAGGTATTGGCCTGGTGGCCATCGAGCAGGCGGCTCGCTACGCCCTTGAGCGTAAACAGTTTGGCCAGGCCATCAGCAACTTTCAGGCAATCCAGTGGAAGATTGCCGACACTGTAACCGAGCTTGAGGCCGCTCGCCTGCTCTTGATGAACGCTGCTTTTCGCAAAGAGCAGGGCAAGTCCTATTCGAAGGAAGCGTCGATGGCTAAGCTCTATGCCACCGAAGCGGCCAATCGCGCCTGTTACGAGGCCCTGCAGATTTATGGTGGCTACGGCTATACCAGCGAATTTCCGGTGGAGCGCTACAGTCGCGATGCCAGGATTACGACAATTTACGAAGGAACGAGTGAAATTCAACGCCTGATCATTGCCCGGGAAGTATTGCGCAGCTACACATGAGGATTGTTCTTATATGAAAACCAGGGAGGAAGCACATGTATTTCCAGTTGACTGAAGAGCAGAAGCTGATTCGTGAAACAGTTCGTAGTTTCGCCGAAAATGAGGTGTTACCATCTGCGGCCGAGCGCGATGAAAATGAGTGCTTCGATCGGGAATTGATGTTTGACAAGGTGGCCGAACTGGGCTTGACCGGTATTGTTTTCCCCGAAGAATACGGCGGTGCCGGGGCCGACTACATCAGCTATGCGATCGCCGTGGAAGAACTCTCCAGAGTCTGTGCCTCGACCGGGGTGACCTTGTCGGCCCACCTGTCTCTGGGTGCCAATCCCATTTGGTTGTTCGGCACCGAAGAGCAGAAACAGAAGTTTCTGACGCCGCTGGCGGAGGGAACCAAGCTTGGCGCTTTCGCTTTGACCGAATCAACAGCCGGTTCTGATGCAGGCGGCACCAGAACCACTGCGGTTCTCGACGGTGATGAATGGGTCCTCAACGGCAGCAAGATTTTCACCACCAATGGTGGTGATGCGGAGATTTATATTGTCTTTGCCCGAACCGATAAAGAAGCCCAGAAGCATCATGGCATCAGCGCTTTTATTATTGAAAAAGATACGCCTGGCTTCAGTTTCGGTAAGAAAGAGAAAAAGATGGGAATCCGTTCCTCGCCAACCCGTGAGCTTGTTTACGAAAACTGCAGGATTCCCAAGGATCAACTGCTTGGCGAAGAAGGCGCAGGCTTCAAGGTTGCCATGAAGACACTCGATGGCGGTCGCATCGGCATTGCTGCCCAGGCTTTGGGTATTGCCCAGGGCGCTTACGAAGAGGCGCTGAATTACGCCCGCGAGCGCAAGCAGTTCGATCAGCCGATTGCCAGCTTCCAGGCAATCCAGTTTATCCTCGCCGATATGGCGACACGCATTGAAGCGTCGCGCCTGCTGGTCTACCAGTCGGCCTGGCGGGCGAGTGCCGGGGTCTCCTATAGTAAGGAGTCCGCCATGGCCAAGCTTAACGCTTCGGAGACAGCCATGTGGGTGACCACCAAGGCGGTTCAGGTCTTTGGTGGCTATGGCTACACCCGTGACTTCCCGGTGGAAAGAATGATGCGCGATGCCAAAATTACTGAAATTTATGAGGGGACCAGTGAAATACAGAGAGTTGTGATCGGTTCACTCATTACCCGTGGTTGAGTGGCATAGAGAAAATACGATTCAAAAGGATGAGCTGATATGAGCGTAAAACTGGATGAAGGTGTTGCTCTGCTGCAGAATTTGAGCAAAGAAGAATTGATTGAAATTATCGTCGATGACGCCAAGAACTGGCTCGCTCACGATGGGCTCTGGTTCCAAGCTGTCGATAAACAGTACGGCATGGAGACTGCTATTGAGATCGACCGGGACGCCTGGGAAAAGTTCACTGTGGTTGAAGCCCGGCGGATCATGTCCCGCCTTGGTCTTGAGCCGGGCGGTGGCATCCCGGCTCTGGTCGAATGTCTCAACCATCGTTTGTACGCGCGGCTCAACCTGCAGGAAGCAATAGAAGTGAGCGATAATCGCGTGGTGTTTCGCATGGTTGACTGCCGGGTTCAGTCGGCCCGCAAACGCAAGGGATTGCCAGATTTTCCGTGTAAGACTGTCGGTATTGTTGAATACGCCGGGTTTGCCCGGACTGTTGATCCCAGGATTGAGACCCGCTGCATTGCTTGTCCCCCCGACCTGCATCCGGAGGATTATTGGTGTGCGTGGGAATTTGTTCTGAAGGATTGATGATTAGGAGGCTATCGGACTATCCATGACCCGGCTGCAAATCCGGCTGATTGGCCCATATTTCAGCTCCTTTTCGACCAATAGCTACGGCTATTACTCTCAAACGAGCCAAAATCTGGTCTCAAACTTCCGAATTTTCGCTTCGGCCAGTTTAGTCCGACAGCCTCCAGCTAACGGAGAGAGACGATGGAGTCCTATCCCAGTTTAAATTTCATGTTGGGTGATACGGTCGACCTGATGCGAGAAACAGTCCGTGACTTTGCCAGTGCGGAAATTGCACCACGGGCGGCTGAAATTGATCAGAATAACGAATTCCCCGCGGACCTGTGGCGCAAGATGGGCGCTCTCGGTCTGCTCGGCATCACCGTCGCAGAAGAATTCGGCGGCGCCGACATGGGCTATCTGGAACATGTGGTCGTCATGGAGGAGCTCAGCCGGGCCTCGGCTTCGGTCGCTGTCTTACGGTGCCCATTCCAATCTTTGCGTCAACCAGATTCACCGCACGGCAATGCCGCTCAGAGAGCAGCGCTACCTCCCAAAGCTGGTAAGTGGTGAACATGTCGGAGCCCTGGCCATGAGTGAGGTCGGCTCCGGGTCCGATGTCGTCAGTATGCGCCTGCGAGCCGACAAGCAGGGCGACCGCTACCTGCTCAACGGCAACAAGATGTGGATCACCAACGGTCCCGATGCGGATACTCTGGTGGTTTATGCCAAGACCGATATGGAAGCCGGCGCAAAAGGCATCACGGCCTTCATCGTAGAAAAGAGTTTTTACGGATTTTCCACTGCACAGAAACTCGACAAGCTTGGCATGCGTGGCAGCAATACTTGTGAACTCGTCTTTGAAAACTGTGAAGTTCCGGAGGAGAACGTCCTTGGCGAGGTCGGCAAGGGTGTCAGGGTATTGATGAGCGGTCTCGATTACGAGCGTGCGGTCCTCTCCGGTGGCCCTCTCGGCATCATGGCGGCTTGCCTGGATGTGGTGATTCCCTATCTGCATGAGCGCAAGCAATTTGGCCATGCCATCGGCGAGTTCCAGTTCATGCAGGGGAAACTGGCCGATATGTATACCACTCTGAATTCATGCCGGGCCTATGTTTATGCTGTGGCCAGAGCCTGTGGCAGCGGGGGCTCACTCCGCAAGGATGCGGCCGGAGCAATCCTTCTTTCTGCCGAGCAAGCGACCAAAATGGCGCTTGAGGCGATTCAGTGTCTCGGCGGCAACGGCTACATCAACGAATACCCGACCGGTCGTCTGTTGCGCGACGCCAAGCTCTACGAGATTGGTGCCGGCACCAGTGAAATCAGACGTATGCTGATCGGACGCGAACTCTTTGCCGAAACGGCATGAGGCAGGCAATGACCTGAGGCAGGTAATGATCTGAGTCGAGCGACGGCAGCAAAGGACGGCAACACGCTAATGAGTATATTCAAGAGTGCAATAAATACATCTTCAGAAGAGTTCCGCAATAATGCTGACGCCATGCGGCAGCTCAATCAGGATCTCGAAGAGAAAGTCGGAAAAATCCGGCTGGGTGGGCCGGAGAAGGCCCGGACCAAGCATGAAGGACGGGGCAAGCTTCTGCCGCGCGAACGGATCCGCCAGTTGCTCGATGTCGGTTCCCCCTTCCTCGAGTTCTCACAGTTCGCTGCTTTTGGCCTGTATGATGGTGCTGCCCCCGCCGCCGGAATCATCACCGGCATCGGTCGCGTCATGGGCCAGGAGTGCATGGTTGTCGTCAACGATGCCACGGTCAAGGGCGGCACTTACTTCCCGCTCACGGTCAAGAAGCATCTGCGCGCCCAGGAGATTGCCGCCGAGAACCGGTTGCCATGCATCTACCTGGTTGATTCGGGCGGGGTCAACCTGCCGGAGCAGGATCAGGTCTTTCCCGACCGCGACCATTTTGGCCGGATCTTTTACAATCAGGCCCGTCTCTCCCCCCGGGGGATTCCACAAATCTCGGTAGTCATGGGGTCTTGTACTGCCGGGGGAGCCTACCTTCCGGCCATGGCCGACGAAAGCATCATCGTCAAGGGCAACGGCACCATCTTTCTGGCAGGCCCACCTTTGGTCAAGGCCGCTACCGGCGAGGTGGTGAGCGCAGAGGATCTCGGCGGAGCCGAGATTCACTGCCGTACTTCCGGGGTCACCGACCATTATGCTGAAAACGATAGCCACGCCCTGGCGACCGCAAGACGCATCGTTGCCAATCTCAATCTCTGCAAGCCGACCAGTCTGGCGCTGCAGCCGCCCCGGGAGCCACTCTATGACCCGGCCGAGCTCGACGGGGTGATTCCTGCTGATATTCGCAAATCCTATGATGTTCGTGAAGTGATTGCGCGCCTTGTCGACGGCAGCGAGTTTGACGAATTCAAGAAGCTCTTCGGCACGACCCTGATTTGTGGTTTCGCCCGGCTTCATGGCTATCCGGTCGGCATCGTTGCCAATAACGGTATCCTTTTCTCTGAGTCGGCCCTCAAGGGGGCTCACTTTATCGAACTCTGTTGCCAGCGCGGTATTCCACTGATTTTCCTGCAGAACATCACCGGTTTTATGGTTGGCAGCAAGTACGAGAGCGGCGGAATCGCCAAGGATGGCGCCAAGATGGTCACGGCGGTTGCCTGCGCTGCTGTCCCCAAATTCACCGTCATCATCGGCGGCAGCCACGGTGCCGGCAATTACGGTATGTGTGGCCGCGCCTACAGTCCACGCCAGCTCTGGGTCTGGCCCAACGCCCGGATCTCGGTGATGGGCGGCGAGCAGGCTGCCAGCGTTCTTGCCCAGCTCAAACGCGACGGCATCGAGGGTAAGGGGAGCGTCTGGAGCGAAGACGAAGAGGTCGCTTTCAAGGACCCGATCCGTCAGCAGTATGAAATTCAGGGGCACCCCTACTACGCCAGCGCCCGTCTCTGGGATGATGGCATCATTCAGCCCGCTGATACCCGGATGGTTCTCGGTCTGGGGATTTCTGCGGCCCTCAACGCCCCTGCGGAAAAAACCGCCTTCGGCATTTTCAGAATGTGAACCATTTTTGGGATAAGAACTTATGAGCATTGCAGCCCTTCTGAGCGAAATCGACGAACATGGCCGGGCCACCATCACCCTCAATCGGCCGGAGATGCACAACGCCTTCGATGACACCTTGATCAGCGCTCTGACCGGTGAACTCAAACGGCTGGAGCGGGACAAAAGCGTGCGCGTGGTCATGCTGGCCGCTCGCGGTAAAAGCTTTTCCTCCGGTGCCGATCTCAACTGGATGCGACGCATGGCCGATTATTCCTTCGAGGAGAACCTGACCGACGCCATGGCGCTGGCTGAACTGATGAAGACGCTGGCCAACCTCGCCAAGCCGACTATCGCCCTGGTGCAGGGCGCTGCCATCGGCGGTGGTGTTGGCCTGGTGGCCTGTTGTGACATCGCCATTGCCAGTGAGAATGTCAGCTTCTGCCTTTCCGAGGTTAAACTCGGCCTGATTCCGGCGGTTATCTCGCCTTACGTGGCCGCTGCCATTGGTTCCCGCGCCACGCGTCGTTATTTTCTCACTGCTGAGCGTTTTGATGCCGCCGAAGCTCACCGGCTCGGCCTGGTTCACGAGGTGGTGAAGCCGGACGAACTCAATGCACGGGTGGAGCGTTTGAGCCATCTGCTGCTGCAGAACGGGCCATACGCCATGGCTTCGGTCAAGGCGCTGGTCACCGAGGTGGCTTTAAGTTACTTAGACGATGATCTGATCGCTGATACCGCCGAGCGCATCGCCGAAATACGGGCCTCTGATGAAGGCCGCGAGGGGCTGTCGGCCTACCTGGAAAAACGCAAACCCAACTGGATCAGGGGATGATGTGATGTTCGACAAAATTCTGATTGCCAATCGCGGTGAGATCGCCTGCCGTGTTATCCGCACCGCCCGTCAGCTGGGTATTGCTACGGTTGCGGTCTTCTCCGAGGCCGACGCTCAGACACTTCACGTCAGCCTGGCCGATGAGGCTCGCCTGGTTGGCGCTGCGCCGGCTCTGGAGAGTTACCTGGTTGCCGAGAGGATTCTGCAGGCAGCCCTCGACAGCGGCGCCGGAGCGATTCACCCGGGATACGGATTCCTCTCGGAAAATGCCCGGTTCGCTGCCGACTGCGCAGCGGCCGGGGTCGTTTTCATCGGTCCCCCGGTGGCGGCGATTGAGGCCATGGGCTCAAAGAGCGCAGCCAAGCAGATCATGAGTGCTGCCGGAGTTCCTCTGGTCCCCGGTTACCACGAGGAAGACCAGTCACTGGAGCGTCTGCGACTGGCCGCCGATGCGGTTGGCTATCCACTGCTCATCAAGGCCAGCGCCGGTGGCGGGGGCAAGGGCATGCGTGTGGTGCGCAGCCCGGATGAATTTGCCGCTGCGTTGCAAGGCGCCAAGCGCGAAGCCGCGGCTGCTTTTGGTGATGACCGAGTGCTGCTGGAAAAGTATCTGGAGCAGCCACGGCATGTAGAAATCCAGGTGTTCGCCGACAGCCATGGTAACTGTGTGCATCTCTTCGAGCGCGATTGTTCCATCCAGCGTCGCCACCAGAAGGTGGTTGAGGAGGCTCCCGCGCCGGGATTGAGCGAAGATTTGCGTTCTCGCATGGGTGCGGCGGCGATTGCTGCGGCTCAAGCCATCGGCTACGTTGGTGCGGGTACCGTGGAGTTCCTGCTTGATACCGAGGGTTGCTTCTACTTCATGGAAATGAACACGCGCCTGCAGGTTGAGCATCCGGTGACCGAGATGATTACCGGTCAGGATCTCGTTGCATGGCAGCTGCGGGTGGCCGCCGGTGAGCCGCTCCCTTGTCGCCAGGAAGATCTGGTCATCAGCGGCCACGCTATCGAAGTCCGTATTTACGCCGAAGATCCGGCGAAGGACTTCCTGCCGTCTATCGGCACGTTGAGGCACCTGCGCCAGCCACAGGAGAATGCCCATGTGCGGGTTGACACAGGGGTTCGCCAGGGTGACGAAGTCAGCATGCACTACGATCCGATGATCGCCAAGCTGATCGTCTGGGACCACGACCGAACCCGGACTGTACGCCGCTTGCAGCAGGCACTGGCCGATTTCCAAGTAGTCGGGGTCACCGCCAATATCGGTTTTCTCGCTGCGGTGGCTGCCAATCCCGCCTTCGCGGCAGCACAAATCGACACCGGTTTCATCGAGCATCACCGCACTGACCTGTTTCCTGAGACCGGCCCGGCCTCGGACCGAATCCTGGCCTTGGCCTGTCTCGATGTGCTGCTCAGCCGTACCCTCGAAGCAACCGAAGCGGCGCAGGCCACCGGGGATCCCTATTCCCCCTGGCACGGCACAAACGGCTGGCGGCTCAATGCCGATAATTTCCATCGGTTGGATTTCATTGATGGTGGCGAACCGGTGCAGGTCACGGCCCACTTCCGTCGTGAAGGTTACCTTCTGGATCTTCCAGGAGGGTCGTTACTGGTCAGCGGCAGTATAGATGATGACGGTGACCTGTACGCCGACCTCGGTGGTAGTCGTTGCCGAGCGACCGTGGTACGACACGGGCAGGATCTGACTATTCTCTGCGACAGTCACAGTCATCTGCTGACCATCGAAGATCCGTCACTCTTTGATACCGAGCAGGAGGAGGTCGGTGGGCAACTGACCGCACCGATGCCGAGCAAGATTGTCGCCGTCATGGTTGCCGTTGGCGATCGTGTTGAGCGGGGCGCTCCTCTGATGATACTCGAGGCCATGAAGATGGAGCATACGATCACGGCCCCCACGGCCGGGGTCGTGGCGAAGCTTGTCTACGCTGTCGGCGATATGGTCAGCGAGGGGCAGGATCTCCTCGCTTTCGAGGTCGAGGAGGCGGCGGAATGAAACTGCCCCTCCAGGTCAAACTGGTCGAAGTAGGAGCCCGTGACGGCTTGCAGAATGAACCGGTCATCATTGATTCAGCGGACAAAATTGCCCTGATCAATCGGCTGAGTGCAGCCGGCCTGACCACGATTGAGGTGAGCAGCTTTGTTTCGCCGCAACGAGTGCCGCAAATGGCCGATGCTGCCGATGTCCTCTCTGGTATTAAGCGGCTCTTTGATGTGAGTTACCCGGTACTGGTCCCTAACCTCAAAGGGTTGGAGGCCGCCCTGTCTGCAGGTGCTACAGAAATAGCTGTCTTCGTTGCGGCCTCTGAAACCTTTTCGGAGCGCAATATCAACTGTTCAATTGCGCAAAGTTTCGAACGTGTTGGCGAAGTTGCTGCCCTGGCTCTCTCCAAAGGTGTGAAAGTGCGCGGCTACATCTCCTGTGTTGCCGGTTGTCCTTACGAGGGTGATGTTGTACCTGCGACCGTGGCAGCTCTTGCCCTCCTTTTGCTAGGGCTTGGTTGTTATGAAATCTCCCTCGGCGACACCATTGGGTCGGTACGCCCGGCCAGATAGACATACCTGCTGGAGGTGGCGCCGAAAAAGTGCCGGACAACAACTGGCCGTCCATTTTCACGACACTTACGGCAGGCGCTGGCCAACATTCTTGTTGCCCTCGAGGCCGGGGTGGCCGTGGTTGACAGCTCTGTCGCCGGTCTCGGCGGCTGTCCTTTCGCGCCGGGGGCTTCGGGGAATGTCGCCACAGAAGATGTCCTCTATATGATGAACGGCCTTGGCATCCACACCGGGGTCGATCTCGAGAAGTTGATTGAAGCGGGCCTCTTCATCAGCAACCTGCTCAATCGGCCTTCGGGGTCCAGGTTGCACAAGCGCTTATGAATCGCTGTGACTGAAGCCGCGGTGACCGGCCTGACTTACGCGATATCCTGGAGCCCAGACATTCGGCAGATGAGGGATCAAAGCACCGAGAGCCGAACTTGCTGTTGAGCCCGATGTTGGGCACGATGCGTATCTAGAAATTGCGTAAGGAGAGGATCGTTATGCTGAAAGATATTATGGTTCATCTGGACCAGGCACCAGCCTGCCGAAACAGGCTTGAAGCAGCGATCACCCTGGCGAAACAGCATGGTGCCCGTCTGACGGCCTCGATGTCTATTCATCGCCGCGGTGGAACCGACGGACCGGCCACTGGCGGAAACCCGTGAGATGTTTCAGCAGCAGACTGCCGCAGGCGGAGTTGCTGCTGATTGGTTGAGGTCGATCTCGCTCTCACAAACCGGCGTTGCGGAGATGATCGGCTACTATGCCAGCTTCACTGATCTGCTGGTGGTCAGTCAGCCGCTTACCGCTGACATGGATAAACAGCATGCTGTTATCACCAGCCCGGAGCGCCTGCTGATCAGTTCCGGCCGTCCGGTGCTGATAATCCCGGTTCCGGATATCTCCCACCTCTCGGTGAGCGGTTATGGTCGCCTGGAAGGCCGGTCCCAAGGCCTCTCGTGCGATGCACGACGCCATGCCCCTGCTGCAAGCGGCCAAGTCTGTGCATATGGTCTCTGTCGCCCGACGACATTCAGCCCCGATGAAGGCGAGCGACTTTCCCGCTACCTCGCGCTGCACAATGTGTCGGCCGATATGGAGTTGATTCCTACAGGAGATTTGAGTGTCGGAGATACTCTTCTTAACCAGGTCTCTGATGACAAGATCGATCTCCTGATTCTCGGTGTTCATATAACGACCAGGCGTGGCCGGTTAGACATGGGCGCTGTTTGCCGTCATCTTCTCGGCAGATGACGGTCCCGATGCTGCTCTCTCACTGATCAGCACTCCCGAGATAAAAACGAGCGTGCTATTGATCGAGACATTATAGACGACACTTATTCAATAAATTTATGGCTACCTGGATCAACTCCGAGTGGCCATTTTCTTATTGGTCAGGGTCAGTAAGGGTTTCGCATTTCTGCCAATCTGAGTACCCCAAATAATTAGTCGGCAACTTATAAGACAGCCGTTAGTTTGACCTCAGTTCACAACCAATGTAAATTGGCGGTGGATGAATTGATGCAGATTTTTGGTCAGAGGAGGGCTAGATGCATCACAAACTGCTTACCTTACTTGTAGTCATGCTCGCCGTGACCGTCGGATGCGTAGAATCTAGTAAGAAGTTGTCTGGCATCGAGGCGAAACGTCAACAATCATTAGTTGTCGAGCGTGGCCGTCATGTGATTAAAACCATGGGATGCAACTCCTGTCATACCCCAGATTACATGATAAAAAGATCTAGCATCCCGGAAGAAGACTGGTTGGTTGGTAGTACCCTCGGTTTCCGTGGGACTCTACGGTACGGCATACCCGACTAACCTCCGACTCTTGCTTAACAACATGACCGAAGATGAGTGGCTGGTCCTCGCTAAGCGGATGCGCGAGGATTCACCGATGGCTTGGTCATGCTGCCAAAGACTGTGGATCAGGATCTGCGAGCGATCTACAAATTCGTTAAGCATCTGGGCCGAAAGGAACCCCGGCACCAAGCCGCTTAGCAGCAGGAGTGGTGCCGACGACCCAATATGTGGATTACCCCGATCCGCATTAAAGGCAGATGTATGAGACGTGAAGTCCTATCAAAAGAAACTCTCAGATACCACGACTTGTGAGAGGAAAAACGGCTTCTTACTGATAGAGGCATTTAGGAAGCTCTTTAATCCGTAGAATAAAGGCCACCAGGGTGCTATTCCTTGGTGGCTTTACGTATTGAATCTCAAATTTACTTTTGTGTTATAGTGGACTTACCTCAATAGCAAAAGAGGTCTAAAAGGAAGAGGAGGAAGATTTTATGCTAGTCTCTGAGCCACCTGACCATTTAGAGGAAATCTCATCAAGCTGAAAAACAAAAATATTTGGATTGCTGAGGTCTCGTGATCCATCAAAGGTTCCCACGACGGGAACACTCGCAGAAAGAAGTAAACAAAAAACGCCCCAGATTTTCCTGAGGCGTTTTTTGTTTAATTCTTTCTGCGAGTGTTCCCGT
>PVMK01126130.1_pt1 | contig 26851 bp, 22 predicted proteins | sample 1853481 | NCBI WGS metagenome assembly PVMK01 (sample SAMN08533507, study PRJNA380276) | Marine sediment metagenome, whole genome shotgun sequencing project. | reverse complement strand
ACCCAGTTGATCCAAAGCTTCAGAAAAACTGAACGGGAACATCTCCGTGGAAATTGATCTTCCCCTCAGGCTCGTGGCAATTTCCCTGCTCAACAGTTTAGCAGAGGAACCCGTCAGGCAGATATGGGCCTTTTCCGTGTCCAGTAAACGCCTGACAAACCGCTCCCATCCGGGGATGTTCTGGATCTCATCAAAGAAGAAATAACACTCCTTTTCACGAAAGTGGGGGTATCGCCTGAAATAGACGTCCGTGATCCAATGAAGATCGGATGCGGTCATGGGAAGGAGTCGCTCGTCTTCAAGATTCAGGTAGAGCATACTCTCTTTTGCAATCCCTTCTGCCAGCAAATCAGAAATTACCTGGAAAAGGAACCAGGTTTTTCCTGATCTGCGCATGCCGATTACGGTATCTATCTTTCCGGACAACCATGGTAGTGTCGTGTGCCTCCTTGTGAGAGACGGTAGTTTCCGGTCGTGAAAGTCCGAAATGAGCTCTTCGAGTATCAGTTCCATAGCAACAGTATATACGGATCATGAACAGGATGCAAGAGAATAGTGTCTTTTATTGAGAGATATTATTTCGACACCTTGTCTTTACTTTAAATACAAGATACCTGGACCATACGATGCCAGGCACTCATCTTATGGCGATAATATGAGCGTGTTAAACCGAATAGTAAGCAAGAAAGCTCTTAGCCACCCCGATGAAATAAAAAAGAAAGGGGCCCCGTAGCTCCGGAAGATGGTACTGGAGCGGCCTTGCGTGAGTAAGAAGTTGAACCACCATCATCCATGCAGAGAACTGTCCAGCGCCTTGAGAGATACCTCAAACATAACTTCAGAGAGCGTGGGGTGTGCGTGTAATGTCTCGGCCAATTGTTTCACGGTGCATCCCGTATTTATGGCTAATGTGGCCTCCGCTATTAGATCGGTAACGTGCGGTCCTACCATATGAACACCCAGAATCCTTCCATCCCCGGCCTCTGATACTATCTTTGCCTCACCAGCTATTTCCCCTATGACATGGGCCTTTCCCAGATTGCGGAACAGGACCCTGTCCGCTCGTATATCATAACCCCTTTCTTTAGCCCCGGTCTCTGTCAGTCCCACACAGGCCACCTCCGGCATTGTAAATATGGCCCCGGGCACAACATCATAGTCCATTCCCATCCTTCCATCCATAGCGTTTTCAGCGGCAACCAATCCCTCCTTGGAGGCTACATGGGCAAGCATTATCTTGGAAGGTCCGAGTACGTCTCCGACGGCATAAACACCCTCGATATTTGTCTGCATTCGTTCATCAGCAAGGATCCATCCCTTTTCACCCATCTTAATCCCGAGCACCTCCATACCAATATGGGCGGTGTTGGGCTCTCGTCCTATAGAGACCAGCATCTTGTCCGTCTCGAGTGACAGGGGAGGCAACTCTTTTTCATTCAGTTTCTCCCCAAAAGGGGAAGGGCCGATGGTCACGCAGGTTTTTCTCCCATCTTTTTCAACTCTCTCAACGGTCCGGTTGACCATAAAATCGATCTTGCGCTTTTTCATCTCACGCTGAATAACCTTGGAGCAATCCTTATCAACCGATGGGATGGGAAGCAGACGGTCCATGGCCTCTACTATGGTCACCCTTGAACCGAGGGATGAGAAGATGAGGCCAAATTCACACCCGATTACTCCTCCGCCCACAATCAACATGGACTCAGGAATCTCCTGGAGATTGAGGGCCTCATTACTTGAGATAACCCTCTTGCCGTCAAAGGGAAAGGCCGGGATGTTTAACGGTCTGGACCCAACGGCCAAAATAAGCCTGTCCCAGGGGACTTCAGCTGTCTTGCCGTCTTCCAGCTTCACCTCGGCAAGGTTAGGCCCTTTCAGGTACGCATGCCCTTTCATAAAGCGAACTTTGTTATGATCAAGAAGTTTGAGAATCCCTGTTTTCTGGTTTGAAATCACGGTCTCTTTCCTGGCCATGAGGGCCTTCATATCAGGTCGGACAACTCCGTTCACCGATATGCCGAACTCTTGAGCCCTATTGAAATCATTTAAGATCTCTGCCGTTCTCTTCATGACTTTGGAAGGTATGCACCCCCGATTTAGACAGGTTCCTCCCACGTTGTCTTCTTCTATAAGGGTTACCTCAGCTCCGAGCTGGGCAGAGCGGATAGCAGCAACATATCCTCCCGGCCCCCCACCTATAATGGTAATTTTTTTTGCCATTTTCTCAAGATCTCCCTATACCATCGCATTCATCTGAAGAAGGCGTAAGGCGCAAGGCGCAAGGAATATGCCCAGGAATCAATCGATTCAAACATCCAGCCTCCATAGTCCACCGCCCATCCTCCATCCTGCATCCTGTATCCTACAAATCTTTACCACCAAAAAACGTGTTTTTCAATCAAATTGTGAACTTATTTTGAGGTTATCATAAAAAATCAAAATTTACTTGACAATTTCAGTAATTATTGGCTATCATTATTGGATTGACAAGAAAGCTTCTCAAAGACCAGGCGGACCTTTTTCATGAAAATGGACGCAACAAGCATTGCTATTATAAAACATCTTCGAGATGGAAGGAAATCTTTCAAGAAAATTGCCGAGGAGTTGTCCCTCTCGGAAAATACTGTCAGATCTCGAGTCAGCAAACTGAAAAAGGCTGGTATTTTGGAGATCTCCGGTCTGGTAGATCCGGGAGCAGTTCCCAGGCATCGGGTGGTGATTGTCGGCGTCAAACTGAAAACCATGGATTTAGTCAAAAAAGGGGAGGAATTCAGCCAATTGAGGGGTGTCGTATCTGTAAGTGTTGTAACAGGCCGGTATGATCTGATTCTGATGGTTTTTTTGAAGGAAGGGTATGAACTGTTGGAATTCTATACAGAGGAAGTGGCCCATCTGGAAGATGTTCAGTCTGTGGAGACCTTCGTAGTCTACAAGGGCTTCAATTTGAGGGTTCCGTATATATTGTAGGTAACCGTTCACAGATTCCCCTACTTGCTTTTCAATAATCAATAGTCAATAATAAATCGTCAATCCCATTGGGAGGCCGTACCATGAAAGAGATCAGCGAACTGAATTTACCTGAAGATGTACGCTATACAGAGGACCATGAGTGGATAAGGATTGAGGACGATGAGGCAGCAATCGGACTCACTGACTATGCCCAGGATCAGCTTGGAGACATTGTTTTTGTGGAACTGCCCCGGCCCGGTGATGTCTTAGGGAAGGGGGAAGAATTTGGAACAGTGGAATCGGTTAAGGCAGTAGCTGAACTGTATATGCCTGTCGGGGGGGAAGTCCTTGCAGTAAATACGACCCTTGAAGATTCACCCGGATTGGTTAATACAAGCCCGCACACGGATGGATGGATTATCCGGATCAAACAGAGTGACCCCGACCAACTGGATATCCTCATGAACAGGAAAACCTATCTCAAAATGTTGGAAGGGGTAGCATAAATGCGTTATCTCCCTCATACCGATGAAGACATAGCTTCAATGCTGCGAGTGGTGGGATCGGATAGCCTTGAAGACCTCTTCTCCACAATACCTGATGACTGCCGCCGGCCAAGAGATCTTGATATCCCGTCTGCCCTAACCGAGTGGGAATTGAATGACCTGATGGATGAACTTTCCAACTCAGTGGCAAGCTCCCCCGAATACAAGATGTTCCTCGGCGCAGGCAGGTATGATCATTTTGTCCCCGCATCATTAACCCACCTGCTTAGCCGCTCAGAATTTACCACACCTTATACCCCCTATCAGCCCGAGATGAGCCAGGGGACTCTCCAGGCAATTTACGAATACCAGACCCTTGCTGCCCGGCTGCTTGGCATGGAAACATCAAACGCCTCGCTCTATGACGGGGCTTCAGCCCTGGCCGAGGCGCTCCTCATGGCCATTCGGATTACCCGCCGAAAGAAGGTTGCTATTTCGAGTTTGATTCATCCCTACTATAGACGAGTGGTTCAAACCTATCTTGAGCCTACAGGTCTCAAAATTGTGGAACTTCCGTATCTTGAAAATGGGAGGACAGATCTTTCCCGGTTGGATAAACTCGATGACCTTGCGGCAGTTGCAGTTCAATCACCCAATTTTTTCGGATGCATTGAGGACCTGGCGGCAGTCGGGGAAAAGAGCAGGGAAAAGGATTGCCTTTTCGTTTCCTCCTTTACCGAGCCCTTAGCATATGGGCTGCTCAAAAATCCTGGCAGCCAGGGCGCGGACATTGTCTCTGGAGAAGGTCAGAGCCTCGGTATCCCAAAATGGTTCGGGGGACCGGGACTCGGGATGTTTGCCAGCAAAATGAAATACGTGCGCAGCATGCCGGGCCGTCTGGTTGGCAAATCAACGGACAAGGATGGCAGAAACGGCTTTGTTCTGACACTTGCAACGAGAGAGCAGCACATCAGACGTGAAAAGGCAACTTCCAATATCTGTACAAATAACAGTCTTTGTGCGCTCGCTGCCGCAATGTATATGGCCTCTCTCGGAGGCACGGGGATCCGTGAATTAGCGAAACTCAACCATGACAAATCAGAGTACCTTAAACAGGCTCTTGAAAAGGCAGGATTCAAAATCAACTTTAGAAGCCCTACATTCAATGAATTCGTCGTTGAATTCCCGGCTAGTTTTGAGACCACCTATGAGCGCTTGTTAGAGAAAAAAGTCGTTTTGGGCCTTCCCCTAACCCCTTATTACCCTGAATTGACAGGCAGATATCTGATGTGTGTAACGGAAACGAAAACTAAAGAGGAGATGGATGAACTGATTGAGGAATTGGTGAATTGAGGGGTGCTGGGTAATGGGTACTGGATACAGGATGTAAGATACAAGATGCAGGATGGATGAATGAGATGGACGGATGATTGATTCCTGGTTATGTCCCTTGCGCCTTACGCCTTGAGCCTTACGCCTTCCTCAGATACAAAATGCACGTAGTTATTCTAATTCCAAAATCCGCATTCCGCAATCCGCAATCGAATGCGAGAGGTTAAATGATGGCAGAGTCACTGGGAACAACCGGTCTTATTCTTAACGAACCGCTACTCTGGGAAAAGGGTAAGAAAGGGAGGAGCGCCTTTTCCCTCCCCCGGCGCGACGTTGAATCTACTCCCTTAGACGAGGAACTTACGGGTGACGGTCCGGATTTTCCTGATTTGAGTGAGATTGATGTGGTACGCCACTACACAAGACTCTCCCAGTGGAATTTCTGCGTTGATGCCGGAATGTACCCCTTAGGCTCCTGCACCATGAAGTATAATCCCAAGATCAACGAAAAATATGCAGCCCTCAAGGGATTTGCCGGGGCGCATCCCATGCTGTCCCCCGGTTTGTTACAGGGGACGCTCAGGCTTATGTTTGAAATGGAGCGCTTATTGGCTGAAATCACCGGCATGGATGCTGTAACCCTCCAGCCTGCGGCAGGAGCCCAGGGAGAGTTGGCGGGAATGCTTCTCATCCATGCCTATCAGCAGAGTAAGGACATGGACCGCTCAAAGATCATTATCCCTGACACGGCCCATGGCACAAATCCGGCAAGCGCTGCCCTTTGCGGCTATCGTCCTGTACCAGTAAAATCGAACGATAAGGGTATCCTTTCTTCCGAGGCCGTCCAGGAGGTCATGGACGAGGACACAGCCGGGATTATGATAACCAACCCCAATACCCTGGGGCTGTTCGAGGAGAATATAAAAGCAATCGCCGAAATAGTTCACTCAAAAGGTGGACAGGTCTACTGCGACGGCGCAAATATGAACGCCATAATGGGTATGGTTCATATGGGTCAAACCGGTATTGACGTGTTGCACCTAAATCTTCACAAGACCTTCTCGGCCCCCCATGGTGGAGGCGGACCCGGCTCCGGTCCAGTATGTGTGAGGAGACATCTTGAGCCCTTTCTGCCGCTTCCACGCATAATCGAGGAAAACGGGAACTTCACGTTTTCTGAAGATTTCCCTGATTCCATAGGCAAGCTTCACGCATTTTATGGAAATTTTGGTGTCATTATCAAGGCATACAGTTATATCCGGGCAATGGGGCCACAGGGCCTTAAAAAGGCCAGCCAGCTCGCTGTCCTGAACGCCAACTATGTTATGGAACAGCTAAAAGGGGTTTTTCACCTTCCCTATGAAAGACCCTGCATGCACGAATGCGTCTTTTCCGATAAGTTTCAAAGGGCCGGAAAAGTCACAACCTTGGACATGGCAAAACGGCTCATGGATTTCGGATTCCATCCGCCCACCATCTATTTCCCTCTAATAGTCGATGGGGCCATCATGATAGAGCCCACCGAGACAGAGTCAAAAGAGGAGATAGATCTCTTTATTGAGGCATGCAAGACAGTGGCAGATGAGGCAGAGAAAGATCCTGACCTCCTCCGCAAAGCCCCGGAAAAGTGCAAGGTAAAAAGGATGGATGAAACAGCGGCCGCGAGAAGACCGTGTCTTGCGGGGTGAAGCTGGAAACTTGTTGCAGCGAAGCGGAAATCCCGTTTTTAAGCGGGGAAACTGGAAACTTGAAATTGGAAAATTAGAACTGGTAAGAAGATGAGCTGTAAAATGCGTCATATATCTGACATAGGCGTAAGGCTCAAGGCACAAGGAGCAAGGAACAAAATCAGGAATCAATTTGTATCACGTATCCTGCATTTTGTATCATCTTGTATCCCGCATCGTTCATCAATATTCTAAAATAATGGTCATACATAGCCACCCCCAAGTTTCAAATTTCAAATTTCAAGTTTCAAGCCCATGGCTTTGCATTGACATACCGTCGATGGACTATAAAGAGGCCCTGGATCTACAGCGTTCTCTGGTAGAAGCCAAGACATCTGAAATCATGCGCCAGGACCTGGTCCTGTTCCTGGAGCACCCGCCGGTCTTCACACTGGGGCGCCGGGGAGGACGTGACCACCTGCTTGTGGACGATGCCACTCTTAGAATGCGGGGAGTTGAAGTGTTTCATGCTGAGCGTGGGGGAGATATCACCTATCACGGTCCGGGGCAGCTTGTGGTATATCCTGTTGTGGATCTAAAAAAAAGAGGGTTCAAAGTTCTTGAGTTCGTCGAGACCTTAGAGGAAATAATGATCCGCGTCGCAGCGGATTGGGGAATAAAGGCCAGGCGAAACCCTAAGAACAGGGGCGTATGGATCGCAATAAGAAAATGGGGAGCATCGGCATAGCCATCCGCCACGGGATAAGTTTTCATGGCATTGCGCTTAACGTGAATACTTCCATGGATCCATTCTCGTGGATAAACCCCTGCGGTCTGACCGGTGTGGAAATGACCTCCATGAAGCAGGCCCTCGGCAGGGAAATCGTGATGGAAGAGGTCAGAAGCGCCGCCAAACTCCATATCCGGGAAATCTTTGGCGTGGAATTGGAACAGGCCGACGTGAACGATATCTACAAGATTTTGAGTTGAGGTGTGTCAATTGAAAAAATTTATGATCCTGTTTTTAGTGGGAAAAGACAGACCAGGCATTGTCGATGATGTTTCAACACTTCTCTTTAAAGTGGGTGCAAATATTGAGGATAGCCGGATGGCGGTCATGGGGGGGTGCTTTTCCATAATGACCCTCTTTTCATGCACCAAAGAGCAATTAAAAGATATAAGAACTGACCTGAAAAACCTGGAGGATCTGGGGTTTGAAACATCCCTCCACAAAGCAGAAGACCCCTCAACCGCTCCGAAACGTGCCGAACTCCCTTTGAAGATCGAACTAACCGCCATGGACCATCCGGGGATAGTGCAAAAGGTCGTCAAGGCCCTGCGTCAGCATAGCGTCAATATCCAATCCATGAACACTGAAGTTACCAGAGCCCCCCTTTCGGGCGCCCCAATGTTCGGCTTGAATTTGGAGGCAGCCGTCCCGGCGGAAAAACCTATCGCAAAGGTGAAAGATGAAATTTCAAAATTAGCCGCAGAAATGAATCTAGACCTTCATTTCAAATGATTTTACTGCATGCTAATTCAATTTTTTGACTTTTGCCTGCCCTGTGGAATGTGGATCCTATTCCTCTGGGGCGCCTTTTTGCAGTTTCATCAATATTCAATCGTTAATCCCGAGCACCGCGGGGTCAATATTCAATTCCTGAGGCTATGCCCAATACACACACCACAATTGAAAGTATATTAGAAACAGACGGTATGTTGGCCCGATCCCTCCAGGGCTTTGAGTTCCGGTCGTCCCAACTTCAGATGGCCCTCCTTATACAAGACTCCATTCGGCAGAAAACACCCGCCCTGATAGAAGCAGGGACGGGCACAGGGAAGACATTCGGTTATCTTGTCCCTGTCATACTCAGCGGAAAGAAAAGTGTCATATCAACCGGAACAAAAAACCTTCAGGAACAGATCTATTTCAAAGACATCCCCCTCCTCCACAAGGCGACACACCTCAATATTGACGCCGTTATGATGAAGGGGAGAGAGAACTATCTCTGCCTTCACAAATACCACCAGCATATATCGCAATCATCTCTTTTGGAAACATCCCAGACAAAAAAGGTTGGGAAGCTCAAGGAGTGGCTCAAAAAAACAGAGTTTGCCGATCGTGGAGAGATCTCCTGGCTCAGTGATGATGACACCCTCTGGAATGCCCTCTCATCCTCATCTGAACAATGCCTCGGATCGGAATGTCTGTTTTTAGATGAGTGTTTCTTGGGAAAGCTCCGCAGCAGGGCTGCCAGGGCCAAGATTATCATCGTAAATCACCATCTCTTTTTTGCTGATATGAAGGTAAAAAAGGGAGGCTTCGGAGAAATAATACCCCGGTTTCAAGTGGCAGTTTTCGATGAGGCCCACACCATAGAGGAGATAGCCACCACCTACTTTGGTGAAAGCCTCAGCACCAGGCAGCTCACAGACCTGATAGGCAACCTGAAAAAGGGAATCAGGAAGGTGACGGGCGTGGACAGAAGTAGAATGGAAAAAGGAGTTACAACCATACAGGCTGGCATAGAGCTCCTGAAAAAGGCGCTTGAGGGTTACGAAGAAAAGGGGAGGCTTGATCAAAAAATCATTTCTAATCTGAGTCAGGGCCCGGCCCGTGAAATAGACCGCGGTCTGAAACTTGTCTATAAAGATTCAAACCTCACGCGTCTGAAAAATACCCGCATACAGCCGCTTCTCGACAGGGCCAGAGAGATAGATGCCCTGTTAGAAGAGATCCTCAAACAGAAGGGGAGCAACTGGCTGAACTGGTATGAAAGGCGAAAAAGGAGCCTTATTCTCCACTCATCCCCTCTGGATATATCCGAGTCGATGAATGAGCTCCTCTACGACAAGGTACAGACCGCCATATTTACTTCCGCAACCCTCTCCACAAACGGGACCTTCGACTACACCCGTTCACGTCTTGGCCTCCCTGAAGAAACGTTTCAGGAAATCTGCCATTCACATTTCGACTTTGAAACCCAGACCATTCTATACATCCCCAGGAACCTTCCACCCCCAAATTCGCCTAATTTCGGCTCTGGGGCAGCCAAGGAGATCTTAAAGATCCTTAAGCGGACAGAGGGAAGGGCCTTAGTGCTCTTCACCAGTTATTACAATCTGAACGTCGCATATCAGATCTTGAAAGATAACATACCCTTCACCATTTACAGACAGGGTCATGCACCCCGATCAGTCCTTTTGGATGCATTCAGGCAGGACATCCACTCGGTCCTCTTTGCCACAGGCTCTTTCTGGCAGGGGGTGGATGTGCCGGGTGAAGCATTAAGCTGTTTAATAATAGATAAGCTCCCCTTTGACTCGCCTGGCGAGCCGATTGTCGCCGCCAGGATCGATGCCATACGGAGCCAGGGCCACAATCCGTTTATGGAGTATCAGGTCCCTTCAGCCATTATTTCACTGAAACAGGGTCTCGGAAGACTCATAAGAAAGCGATCAGACAGGGGGATACTGTCCATTCTGGATGTCAGGATTATGAAAAGCCGATATGGAAAGTTTTTTTTGGAGAGCTTACCCAATATTCCCCTGAGTCACGATCTATCAGATATTGACCGTTTTTTTGATGAAACGGATTCAACTGCTCAACTACTCGACCACTCTAAAAAGAACTGAAGGAAAAACAAAATGACTCCAAAACCATGGGAAATAATCTCAAGCATCAAAGACAAATCTTATCGCGTCTTCAGCCTTCGCACAGACAGGTCCATATCCCCCCGCACCGGTAAGGAACACGACTTCTTTATTTTAGAATCTTCATCCTGGGTCAATATTATCCCCCTCACCCCTGAACAGGAGGTGGTTTTGGTGCGGCAGTATCGCCATGGCACCAGGGACGTCACCCTGGAAATTCCGGGTGGACTTGTAGAAAAATCTGACACACCTGAACAGGCAGCAAAAAGAGAGCTTTTCGAAGAAACCGGGTATCGTCCTTCAGAGACTTGCTCACTCGGAGCCGTCCACCCCAACCCGGCCATACAGAATAATGAGTGTTACACATTCCTGGCAAAAGATGTGTTTGTTGACGGCGAACAGCAGCAGGATGAAAGGGAGGATATCGAGGTCCTGCTCCGGCCCCTCAGCGCGATCCCACAGTTAATCCGGGATAGAGAAATCACTCATTCTTTAGTGTTGGCCGCCTTCTACCGCTTTTTCATGGAATATCAATCTGATTTCTCTCGCTAAAGTTAAATAAAGGGATCATCCATTAAAGGGCGAGTCAAGAGAATTGAGGGAGATGGCATTTGGAAAACAAGATCTTGACAAATAGATTGCCGCTGTATACCGTTTAGGTATACAATAAAGTACAAAGGGGGGCGAAATGGCAAAAACAGCAATGACACACGCCAGGCTTACGCCGGAAATCAAAGAAAAGGCTGAGGATATTCTTAAAAAACTGGGCATTTCTATTTCTGCTGCGTATGAAATGTTTTATCGACAGATTATTGCTCATCAGGGGATTCCATTTGATTTGCATCTTCCAAATAAAGATACTCTCCAGGCAATGCGGGACGCAAGGGATGGCAAGGGAAAAAGATACGACAGTGTAGAAAAAATGTTTGAAGATCTGGATGTCTGATGCTGCCGATTCGTCCGACATCCAGATTTAAAAAAGATCTGAAAAGAGCTATGAAGCAGAGGCGAAACATAAACAAACTACACCACATTCTTGAACAGTTAGCCATTCCCGCTCCCTTGCTTCCGAAGTACAAAGACCACAAGCTGAAAGGAGCTTGGATAGATTTTCGAGAATGTCATATAGAACCTGACTGGCTATTGATTTATACGATATCCGATTTCGAGCTTAGACCAGTTCGCGTTGGCACGCATTCTGAGCTATTTGATTGAAAAAATCCCCTTCGTGCCTGTGAAATTTCGAAGAACCCATTTCACCGGGCGAGTCAAGAGAATAGAGGGAGATGGCATTTTGGGCCTCCTTCAAGTTACGTGATTTACTCCATGTTCAAATACCACTAACAAAAAGGGCCTATCAAGTATTATTTGCCTGTCCCCTTTTCTCTTTCTGGGCACACCTGCTCCTCGGTTCGATTTGCGGAACATTTTTTAGGTCCGAGTTTTGCTGAAAAACCAAACGGTCATAGGCCATTTTGAACGCCTCAAATCCCGATCAGCAGTAACGGCTGATTACGATTTTCGGGCGACGTCCGCTATTGACAAAACGCGCCGACAGATACATCAGCGCTTGCATAAATCCGTTTTGCCCACTTATTCAGGTTCTCCTTTCGGGACTTCCATTTGATGATGTAACTGACTTTTTTTCGGCCTGTCAAGTTGACCCGGGTCTCCGGGGCGTCATGAGCAGAATCCAGGCGCACCAGAATTTTGCAGGATGTAAGCGTGCGAGTCCTGGCCATGACCCGATGTAAAAAGTGTAATTAATTGTTCACGGATTCAGGCTTTAAAGAAAATGCGGTTTCATCCGAGGATGTTCAAAAAATGCGTTACGTTGCATATCAGTGCAGCCCTTGGAGCTTTTTTAGCGACGATGGATAACCGCCAGAGAGTCGGAAACTCCCAAAATGCCATGGGATCACTCACATAAACCCATGATAATCAAGGAGGTTGAAACATAGATCATTTTTCAAGGGCAGTGGTTCAGGAAAGATTCGGTTGCTGATTATTTTTTAACAGGGAGGGCATCATGGGAGGAATCAATAGAAGGGATTTCATAAAGAATGTGGCCATCGGCGGTGCTGTACTGGGATTCGGAAACGCTGTTTTTAGTAAACCCTCAAAGGCCCTGGCTAGCGGGCAGCATGATAAGGAAGAAAGTATGCGCAACGAAAGAAAGCCCGAGATTATTACATCATGTCACTGTAAAAAAGTAGTACTTAAACTTATCAACCTGGATCCCAGGTTTACTGTCTGCCATTGTGGCACTTGTCAATTAATACATAACGGCCCATGGTACGGGGCAAACTGTAGTGACATTAGAATTATCGATGGCAAAGAATATATAGGTGAATTTCCTAAAGAACATGGGGAAGGAGATAAAAACTGTAATTTACTAAGCGGCTGTACAATATGGCATTTCTGTTCAAATTGCGGCTCCAGACTTTACTATAGCTTCAATGACAAAATGTTAAAAAATGCCAATGACAGATACAATGTTTCCATAGGACTACTACATCACATTTGCGAAGAAGATTTGATAATGGAAAACGAAGTTTTCTTTGATATGAAACCTGATTATTACGGTTTCCATGAAACTAAAAAGTTTTCATCAGATGACATTCTGAAAAATAATCAGATGTAAATAGATCCTTTAAGTTAAAAAGGGGTGTAATATGTCCAGCGTGAGAATACCTAAAGTTACTGCAAAATGTTATTGCAATAGCGTAGTACTTGAAATATCAGAAATAGACCCAGGATTCACAGCCTGCCATTGCAGTACATGTCAGTTTATACACAGCGGTCCAGGTTTTGGAGCAAAATGTAATGATGTAAAAATTGTTCAAGGAGCAGAACTGGTAAAGAAATATAAGCCAGCAGTCTGGGCAACATGGCATTTTTGCGGTAAATGCGGAACAAGACTTCATTATAAGTTTGAGGATGAAGTATGGAAAAGCAAGAAGGACAGGTACGTTGTATCCGTAGGATTGTTATATAAATCCGGCATCCAAAATTTTAAAATGCTTAATGAAGTTTCTTATGAAGTAAAACCACACTACTACCGTTTTGAAGGGCATAGAGAAAAGTTGTCCACCAGTGAAGCATATGCGCTATTTGCATTGGAGAGCCAAAAACCCTAAAGGCAATGGCATAAAATTAGTGGATGTAGTTAAACCGAGATAATACTTCGAAATTTCGTGACATTAAACATTCTGAGAGATAGGCTCTCAAACTTAATTCGTAAGAATCTAAGGGCCTAATCACAAATCTGAGTATCCACCTGACATACCAAAAATATTTACAGGTCATTGCTTCTTGAATCCAGTTGTTTTTTTGGACAGCGGTTCAATCATCCGAATGAGTATATTACAGGGTTTGCCAAGGTTGACAGACATAGCAGATATATTGTGGGCCGAAGATCTAAATTGGCTGATTTCTCCAGTTCTTCTTTAACGGCGAGGCCTATACCATATACATCAATAACTGGTTGCAACTGGGAGATGTAGTCTTGAACGGTTACGGGGTGGGTCAAAATTCCAGGTTTATATAGGTAAGTGTGACTTTTATCCTAGGCATCTAAAGTCAAGAATAGGACAACAGAAAAATACCACATGCTATTTTTAGACGTTGGATTTACCGATATGTTGGAAATACCACATTGACTTACGCAAGAGAGATCATATGCATGATTGTTCTAATCGGTGCATTTCCAGTCGAAACACTACATTGCCGTCATTAGACAGTTACCAATCAAATCTTGTCCAGAAAGCACAAGAAATTTTTTACGATCCCGGTAGGCCAGTGGCAGAAAAGGTTTCCGAAGACTGAATAATGATTCCACTTTTCGAAATCCATTGTGACGATGTGTTTTTTTGTTTTCCGCTTGGAGCTTTTAGCTTTTCCGGTTTATCCGGGTAAGGATTCAAAGTCCAGGCTTAACATCGGAGGAGAGAGTCACGCAGACGTCTCGAGTGTTACTCTACACACTGCGTTTTCCGACAGTTCATGGGACACATTCTTCTTCAGATGCTCAAGAAGTCTGAGGCCAAATTTCGGATAGATGTGGATTTGGCTAAAATCAATTTCAACCGTTTCTACCTGCTGCAGAATCAGCCAATCTTTGGTTGAGGCATCCGGTAATACGCCGCAGAAGACGAACCCCATATCTAGGGCAGCATCAACCAAGTTAACCGAAGCCGGGTCTGCTAAGGATAGCCAAAGGCTCAAATTCTCAATTTTTCGACGTCTGAGGTCCATCAGAAGCGTTTTAAGACGAACTATGGTATCCAGGCCAACGGACAGGATTTTCACGTCCGCTGAAGCGTAATAATCGTGTCGAGAGACTTCCAGCCAACCGCAGCCAGGAGGCAGGTCGGGCATCTCTTCCTCCGGTGTGGAGAAAGTTGCCGGTATTTCCAGGTTGCTGTAGACGTCGCTCAACAAATCCGCATAGATCCTTGGTGCAATCAGTTTTCGTTTTGAGGGCGATTCAATAAGCCGCACTTGGAGGAGAAAACTTTGGCGAATTTGGAAATCTACCTCTAGTTTCTTGAAATCCAGCGGTGCCCCGCAGCACAAACGAAGGCCGCTGGTCCTGAACCTTAGTCTTTCAGCTGCCTCTTGAGAAAATACGTGGCCGGTGACAGATTGTACAAAAATGGAAGGTATTCTCATCTCTGTGACTTTGTCTATCAACACCCCAGTCATTGTTTTGAGGCAACCCAACCTTCGGTAATTTGGATGGACAAAAGCCATCCCCATTTCCCAGGCATCGACGTGTGACAAAGGCCTCCAGATTGCGTTGTGTCCGACGACCTCATTGCTCTGACCCAAAGCCACAACTGAAATCTGTTGGCCTTCGAGGTTTCTTTTTCTTATAATCTCTGGACTGTATATATCGGGATAAACGTAAGAATAGCCGTATGCTAAGTAGGCGGTGCGCGAAACCCCCAGTGCATGCTCGGGGGAGAATGGTTTCACCTCGTAAAGTGAATCTTTGGAATCAAGGTTTGAAGTTTGAGGCAAAGGCTCGCTATTTTGGGCAGAAGAGCTTGAAATAGGGGATGCCACAGATCTGTCAAAAAACTTAACCATATGAATTGAGCTCCCTTCAAGCCCAAGGTTTCGAAGGGAAAAACGATCGATCAAACCCCGGGAGCAGGCGGGCCATTCGGATGCTGGGCTTGTTTCCGTGGCGCTCAAGAAAAGACGGCACGACTGGGTGTTCAAGTTTTCAGAAGGCAGCCCGTAATGATGTATGACGACCTCCATACCCACGGATAGCGGCTCAAAATAGATCTCTAAAGGGCTTATCTGCAACGGTTCAAAGGCATTTCCCATTACGTTCCGCAAGGTTTGACCCAGAGCGAGCTTGAGATACTTCATTTCATTTCCGACGAGACCAACGGAAACCGCAAGACTCTCCAGATACGCCAGAACCGGCAAAATATATTCCGGGGAGTTGGGGATGGTTATATGACTGCGTTTTTCACTTTCCATAAGGTATACTTTTACTTGGCAGACGCATGTTCATATGTACAAATGTTGCAAAGTCAGATGGCCTTACGACACTAGACTAGAGTGGATTAACCTGCTTAGCACATCCGCCAAAATCGTGCAAGCCTGCCAGATCAATACATGAATTTATTCCATCATATTAATATTTTAAGGTTCATATAGGCCCTCTCTTTTGGATTAACAGCCTGAAAAGGGAGCGACCACAAGATGTAGTGGTTCTCCCATTCTAGGTTCAAAGGGTCAATGGACTACAGTTTTTCTAATATCCTATCCCTTTCTCATTTGAAATCGAACCTGAGATACGTTGGAGATATGTGAAATCTAACCCAAGCTCAGCTGCCGGGGCCGCTGGTGAGACGTTGAAGCGCGGAAAGCCGTGATACGGCCCCGGCACGCGCAGCGTTTTGTTAGGCCGGGCATTCCCTCTCCTCACGGCGCACCCGTCGAGACAACGAAGTGGGCGATCAGACTATGCCGCTCATAGGACAACAGATACACATGCAGAATGTCCGGGTCCCTTTCATCGCGGTGCAGAACGGGGCCATCGATCCCGACACTATGATGGTCGATCCACCTTTCGTCCGCGTCGAGCAGCACGCTGACGTAGGGACTCTTGTTGGGTGGCTGCTGCTGCAATTCCTCGTAACTTTGGAAGAACGGCGGCACGCCGATCCCCATCGGCATGTACATCCCTTTAAAATAATTCGGCATCGGCAGCTGTGGCAGGGCGTTCAGGTCAAAGCCGCTCACGAAGAACCGGCAGACGCCTTCCTGTTTGCTGCTGCGAAAGATCAACTCTAGTTCGTGCAAAGGGTTCGCCGAGGCGGGGGACACGATCTCCCGCAAGATGGTTTTCTCGAAGCGGTCTATCCGCCCGTACTGATTCTTCCGCGGATGGCTGACGCTGTAGCGGCCCGGTGGGATGAACGAGGCGAAGTGGACCTTGCGGCCGTCATAGAAATCGCTCCAGCTCACGACATTTTCTGCCAGCGTCGTCCGCCACTTGCGCAACTGCTCGCCGGCCACGATAATCTTCTCAGAGCGGTCGAACGTCGTCGGTGCCTCGCGCTCCGCGTCCACGCGCCGCAGCTTGCCCATCGGCACGGGGGTGCCCGCCGGATCGAACCAGTGCTCCAGGTAATACCAGTGATCCCAGTAAGACAACCCGGTGTTGTGCTCGAAAATGTTCTGGTAATGACCCAGCGGGAAGGTGAACCAGCCCTGGTAGTACAGAGCTTTACTGTTGCCTTCCTTGACGAACAGCAGCACCTCCCAGAGGCCGGCGTTCAGGCAGTTCTTGGCCAACTCAGCGCTGTAGAGATGGTCCTTCTCAAACCCATCCCCTCCCGTAACCTCGACGTGCGACGAGGCAGGGTCGAACCGGACCTGTTGCCGGTTCCACTGGCGGTCCGTCAAGGCGATGCGCCGCAAGCCGCTGTCTTCCTTCGCCCAGTCCGGTAGGCCCGGCGTCATGAGGCTGACGTCCACGTTGCGAAAGACGACCTTGGCGACGTGGGGGTGTTTCGGCTCAAATACGAAATCGAAATGCGTGGTGTCCTTCTGGAACAGGACCAGCTGCCGGCCGTGGTACTTTCCGTAGTCAACGCTGCGGTCCGCCGGATCTTCGGGGTACTCCTCGTTGGAGTACTCCCGTATCGGAACCTGCATGACTTCGGCTGTCTGATAACGGAAATGAGTACTGAGCCCGATGGCCAGGGCAGCGGCGAGCGGGACGCTCGCGAGCACAAGAACCTTCCACCTGCGGCGGACCCGCCAGCGGTACAGCTGGCGGAGGGCCAGCGGGACCAGCCCCAGGAGGGCCAAGCCGAAAAGCACGACGGGTGAGACAAGTCTGAGGGCGAAGAACCCTCCGAGGGCCAGAACAACCACACCCGTCATCAAGCACCGGAGCCAGAACGTCCTTCGAGGGGAGGCAGGAGAAGTTGGCGGAGCTTCTGGGCGGGGGTCAGCGATGTTTTGTTGAAAGATTGACATAGCCGTCACTCCTCTTGTCAGTTGTGACATACATGAGCGGCCTAGCAAGTGATTATAGGATTACGGATATCATCACCTTCGTAATGTTATCCGTGGCAAAATGGCATGTGTTTGCCAGAAAACCAGATATAAGCCAGTGCAGATATATTGAGAATATGCCAAGTTAACAATACGTGCATAAACCCTCTTAGCACATTCGCCAAATCCATGCAAGAGTGCGAGATCAAGTCTTGACTTTTTTCAAAAATTCCCTGCAACAACAATCATATAGGAAAGCTTCACCTCAGCTGACAAAGAGAACAGACTGATTTTATCACCTATTTACCTTCCAATACCGCCTTCAGTTTTCCGCAAGTTCTGCAATGTGAAACGGTTTCTGGATGAATCCTTCGGCACCGGCATCAAGGATATCCTGGGCAGGACCATGTATGCTGTAGCCGCTGCACACAAGCACTTTCATATCTGGTCTTGCTTCCATGATAAGAGGATACACCTTTCGGCCTTCCATATCAGGCAGTTTTATATCCAATAGAGCAAAGTCAATCCGGCCATCAAAGGTTTCGGCTAAAAACGGTTAGTCAGATAGCTGTAGATTTTTTGAAATTGACACACTGAAATTTATCCCTCTCTCCGATCCCGGCTTCATCCATGTCTTTCCGGCATGTCGTTCTGCTATCTCCTTTACTATCGCAAGTCCCAAACCTGCGCCCTCGATTCCTCTGGATGTTTGTGTTCGTTTGAAAGTATCAAAGATCTCTTTTGAATCTTCTGTCTTCAGACCGATACCGTCATCCATTACTGAAAGGATGTGGGAATCATCTGACTCCTGATACCCTATCTTAATTTCACTAAGCTCATCACCGCCATATTTTAATGCATTATCTACCAAATTCCTTATTACCCTCACAATGGCTAATTTATCTGCTTTGATTTCGGGAAGGTAATCAGGCTGGGACCACTTTAGCTTGCGAATACTGAGTTGAGGGGCGATTTCGTCTCTCACCATCTGGAAGAGATTCTTTAAGTTAACGTTTTCTATGGTAATGGGTGCTTCCTTAGTCGATATGTAAACATTGATATTTTCGGCAAGTCCTACAATTTGCTCTGAGGCTTTAACTATTTGATCACAGTAGGTTGTCCCCTTTTCGTCAAGAATGTTCCCGTAAAGTCTGGAGAGACGTTTCGTCAGCCCATGGATACTAAAGGCTGGGCCCTTAAGGTCATGTGAAATCGAATAGGCAAAAAGCTTTATTTTATTGGTGTTTTCCTGTAGCGCCTCCTCCGCCTGTTTAAGGTCTGTGATGTCACGCCCAACAGATTGAATTTCCTTCAAATTCCCATCAAGGTCAAATAAGCCACTATTGACGAACTGCATCCAATGGATATCTCCTTTGCCGGAGAGTATTCTATTTTCTATAAGGACTGTAGGCTTTGATGGGGACAATGTCTGGAGTTTTTCTTGAACAAATGAGAGGTCATCCTCGACAGGTAGAGGATGCCATTTCTTTCCGATCAGTTCGGCTCTTGTTTTTTCAAAAAAATGACAACACGCATTATTAACAAAGACAAAGGTCCCGTCAGGTGTGAAACGACTGACAAGTTCTGTTTGATTTTCAACCAACGACCGATAGCGTTCCTCACTTTCCGCAAGGCGCCTGATCATCGGGTTGGTGACCTTAACGAACAACCATGCACCGAGCAGGATGGCTAGTGCCGCAATCAAAGCACTTATTAACACCGCCCTAATGAAAGGTGCTCGAATCTCTGATAGGTCGATCTTGACCACAATACCGAGGTTCAGTTCTCCCACAGGTTCGTAGGCTGCCAGGACAGTTTCCCCACGATAATCAAGGCCGATCACTGTTCCGGATTTTCCTGATAAGGCCAGACGCATCGGTTCAGCTAGGTCGGAGTCGAAAGGGACTGGCTTCGGTTTATCCAGGTCATAGTGCCGATGACTGAGTAGAAATACAATATTGTTTCCTTCTTTTCGGGAGAGAGTAAATTCCCCTGTCTTTCCAAAGCCCTTATATCGCTCGTGGGCATCCTTAATCTGGCTCAGGGTGGCCGCTGCCGGACCTTCTGGATGATCCCTTTTACTGTAGAGTACATCGAATCGGGCCACGGCTTCGATGAGCCGCGCCTGACTCTGGGCAGTCTCTACCAGTCGTGCTCTTTCTTCATTGAGCGCTGCCCGGTATAGCATGGTGATTGCGACCCAGGTGACAATTACAGAGACAACTACCATGATAAGAACCAATAGGAAGACTCTCCTGCGTTCACTCATGACCTTGCCTCCACCTGCTGTAGTTATTGGTTGAACTTTGGCCCCGGTTCTTTATAGGACGGCTTTCTGGCCATCAGAAATCCTCCAAATCCCTCAAAATGAAAAGGCCCATATCTGAAATTCAAAGGGCGGCTCATAGGCCGCGAGTTTGAGAGCGGTCCTAGTGCAACCGCTGGTTGAGGCTTGTCATTAGTTTTCAAATGCTTCAACCACCGAAGTATATTTCTCATGGATCATTTTCCTATCGAATTCCCAAAACTCATCAAGCATAGCCAGGTCTTCCTGTTCGGAAAAATACCTTCTTGCAGCAGGAAAGAAGACCTTGTCCTCTTTTTCAATATGTTTCGGATAGAAGTCTGCCAATAATGAAAGGTGAGACGCGATTTCCGCCAAAGCCGACTCGTCACCATTTCGATAACGGGTGTTCGCTTCGACCAGTTTCCTTGTAGTTTTTCGCCCAAAAACGTGGTCCTCGATCAGCTCAATCATCAACCGTCTGTCCTCTTTGGACAACTCCTTTTCTTCAAGATCTTTGAAAAGAATATCCTCTTCTTTTCCGTGATGAGTCCTGTCGGCATATATTCGGATGAAGTCCACCGTTATATCTATGAATATCGGATCAACCTTTTGTTCTTTCTCGATTTGTACTAGAATCAATTTGATTATTACAATCATGCGCTCGATTAGACGGTGTTCTATCATGAGCGGTGCACGTGCCTGCATCTTCAACCTCCTTCTCCTTGTCTTATGGTCCGAACGTAAGATATTAACTAGTCAGCGTGTTTTCATTCCATAACAGGTAATGTTATCCAGCCAGCTAGATAAAAATCTCATCTGGAACAAAAATAACCTAAATCTTTGACAATCCCTGAATTGCGTTAATTTTGGCATAAATTGAGAATATCTCAAATATGGACGGAGTTTGTGATATCATCATACCTCAGGTGAAACATAACGTGCATAACTCCAGCATAGCACATCCACCAGACCCATTCAAGAGTGCCGGACGTAAGTTAGCCTTTTTGCCTGGAAAATCCAACGCGCACTTTATATAGGAAACCTGGAATCGGAGGATTCTAGAAAACATCGGAAAATTTCGATTATTTTTCTTGATTTTTCAGGTACAAAACTGTCATACAGAACAGGGCTTTCCTACCGGCTTCATTCCCCCATGACTCCTATTCGTCTCACTTCAAGCCAGCCTTGCGCAAAGCATCAATGACTCGGTCCGTATCGGCTTGATTCTTAAAGCGGAATAGCTTTGCATAGTCCTCAAGAGAGAACTTTGGATCTATCATGAGCACTTCTGCAGCATGATTCCGTGCTTCCTCTTCCTGGCCTATCCAAATATAAGTCACTGCGAGCCCAAGATGCCAAATTTTGAGACAACTTTCTGCTTTGCAGCGATCAAAGTATTTCTTGTATGTTGAAATTGCCTTCTCATAATGCCCTGCCATGCTGTAGGCAGCAGCCAGAAACTGCAATAGATTGGCCGGGAAATAGGGGCCGTGGAGACGCATTGACGTCTTGATTGCTGGGATCACTTCCTCAAATCTTCCAAAATCGAACAAAGCCATCCCTAATGAAATATATCCTATAGACCAGTTTGGATCTTGGGCAATAGCTTTCTCTGCCTCCTTGATGGCCCCGTCAACGATCCAGACCGGACAGGACTGACAGTGTTCCACCATCTTGTTGGAGATTTCCCCCATGAAAAAATTTTCTAAACCAGTGCGTCCGTGTCGGGACATGAAAATGGCATCGGCCTTTTTATTTTGAAACCATTGGCAGGTATCCAGAGCAACGTCCTTCTCTTTCTTACGGTAAAAGCTCTGGATTCTCTCTTCCTCAAAACCCATTTCTATAAGAGCGGCCCTGGCTTCAGTCAAGATCCTCTCGGCCATTTGTACGCTCTTTTTTTCAGTGGCCCTGATCTTGGACCAGCTATGGGCATCAATTGTGCCATCATCAGAAATAATTGACGGCAAATAGGGCAAAATATAAAATAAAACCACCTACAAACAACAGAAAACCATAGAATCATGGGTTTTGGTGTTTTTCTACAGTCCCATGACGATGTTTTAATAAAGAATTCCGGCCCAAAGGACCGGGTTTCACAAGTTAAAATGAAATCGTTATTTCAAGCCCCCCTTCCTGCTTCTCCGGTACTTAAGCCTTGCTCAAAGGGTTAATCAGAAGTCGTCGGAAGACATCTCAACGGCCTCCTGCCACATTTCGATCATATCCGAGGTGAGCCTCTCAATGTCGGCTCTTTCCCCGTCCCAGTTGGCCGGACATTCCGTTTCCAGTTGACCGATTTTTCTTTCAAGTTCATCAACCATATCACCCAATTCATTTATCGAACCTGAAGGTCTTTCCACCGACCCTGAAGACCTTTTATCCAGTTCTTGCATTAGGTCATTGATTTTCGCCTTCCACGACGTAATTTCACCTCTCATATTTGAGCAATATGCCTTGACTTCCATTTAACTCCTCCTTCTTAATTGGAAATATAAGCTTGATTCTTAACTTCTTCACCTTCAAAAATTGAAATTTATCATTCTGGGCAAGGAGAATCCACAAAAAAGTTGCGTTTACTGCTTCAAAAGATGTATTATTTTTTAGGCAAAAAGGCTGAATGAAAGAATTCAGCAATCGGATGCAAATCCTCAAAGGCTGAACGGAGCCTCGGTCTTTATTCTGAGGATCATTTTTATTACCACTGCATTGGAAATTTAATTTTTTCCATCAATTGTAAAAGCAACAGCAACCTCATGATATGATAAGGGGGAATCTATGACACACTCCGCTAAAAATTTTCCATATCTCGAAAGCGAAGAAGAGACCTTGCGTACAAAATTTGGCATCAACGGAGCCGGACGAATCGGGAAGTTAAGCATCTGGCACCACGTCGCCCGTCGTTCTTTTGAGGGTCTGGTGCTCAACGTCGGTCGCCCAGCAGGAAACAGTCTCGAAGACATCGCGGACTACATTATACGAGACAGCACGTACGGGTCCCTCAGCCGCTATATCCACGGTTTTCGAGGGGGGCGCATTATAGAGGAACTCAATGAGGCGACTGGCACCATGCGAATCAATGGGGTTCCGGTGGAAATACTCCGAGAAACACGAAATCCTTCCGAAATTCCATGGAAGGAAAAGGGCGTGTCATTGGTTGCCGATTGTACGGGTGCCTTTGGAGATCCCACCCTTCCTGCGGATAGCCAGAAGGGAAGTCTGAGGGGGCATTTTGAAGGTGGGGCTTCGAGGATCATTCTTTCAGCTCCTTTTAAAATCAGTGACAAATCAAAGCATATGCCCGATGATGCCGTCACGTCGATTCAGGGGATTAACGAGGATGACTACGATCCCCGGAGACACAGAATCGTCTCCGTCGCTTCATGTACCACGACCTGTCTTTCTTTTATGGTAAAGCCCATCCTGGACCATTTCGGCTCGGAACCCATACTCGGTGCGTCCATGGTTACGGTACATGCGGCGACAGGCTCACAGGAAGTGCTTGATCGTCTCCCTGATGCCCACAGCGACGACCTTCGAAAAAGCCGCGGTATTCTCAACAATATTATCCTTACCACGACAGGGGCCGCGAGCGCCCTGGGCCTTGTCATCCCCCAGATGAAAGAAATTGGTTTTATCGCGGAATCGGTAAGAATCCCGACGAGCACAGGATCTCTAGTCATCCTCGTTCTAAACATACAGAATGCTACACCTGAAAAGGAAATCACCAGGGAGGAGATCAATAATATTTACGCGGAGGCCGCTGATGGTACTTACAGTAGATATCTTTCCTTTTCAGAAACGCAGAATGTGTCCTCCGACATTGTTGGTACGGCTTCGGCTGCTATCATTGAAGGCCGAGAAACCCGGGTGCAAACGGCCCCCGTAAGGGTGGTTCTCAGCGATACGTGCAGAATTGTGCCGGAGGGCGCTCCCTTGCAGGCTGACGCATCATCCATCCTGGAGGTCCCGGTCAGCCAGGTCGTAGTATATGGATGGTACGATAACGAACTGGGCTCTTTTTCGAACATGATGGGGGAACGAACGATCGCGATTGCCAAGAGGCTTCTTTGACAAAAAATAATAGTTTATTCCATGAACAATAGAGAATCAACCGGGAAGGCCAGAAATGCGTAAAAAGACAATCTATTTACAAGTGTCATGGTTGGCCGGCCGGGCATTCCCCATATTTCGGATAATAATTTTCAGCCGGTCATGGATAGGGCACTTGAACTTCCAGGCTTTGAGGAAGATCACGTCAAACAGGAGGTTACGGTCGGTTTTGCTCGAAATGCAGTTCTCGGTGTCGCGGACAAGGTCATCGAAGCCGTGAAAGCCGGAGATATTCGACATCTCTTTCTGGTAGCTGGTTGTGACGGTGCGAAACCGGGACGAAATTACTATACTGAGTTTGTTGAAAAAGTTCCCAGGGATTGCATCGTTTTGACATTGGCCTGCGGCAAATACCGTTTCTTCGATAAAGATCTGGGCGATATCGGAGGCATACCCCGTCTTTTGGATGCGGGTCAGTGTAATGATACCTACTCAGCCGTTCAGATCGCTACGGCATTGGCAAAAGCATTCGATGTGGAGGTTAACGACTAACCAAACAGGCGATACCCCGTTTGGCGCATAACTGTGCTGCCTTGCAGACTGTTAAATAATAACAGGCTACTCCACACTCTACCGAAGTTTAGATGATACGGTTTTTTGATCTCGAAGTACCTCCCGTAGTTCCCTCTGGCAGAATGTTATGCCTATATGGCGATTACCGTCTGGCCTGGTTTGTCATGGCGGCTGCAAATCTGGCCGTTTTCCCTGTTGCTTTAAAGATCAGACCGCCTCAAAGACAGTCTTAGGGCTTGGGCAATAACAAATGTCCAGATTTGGGTTGAATTTGGCTGAGTCCATCGAGCAAACTCTCTGGAACGGTCCTGTTTAAGAGCGACTTCGCTCGTCTCTCCTTTCCCACGCAAGGTATGCCCTGTTTCCCGATCATCTTCGGCGATCTTTACAATCAGTCATTCGATCTTATATTTGAAGTAATTTATTAAAATTGTTTTGGAGAAAGACAGGTGCGCTTGGCCTGTTATTCATTTTTAAGAGATGCTCCTTAAGGTAAAAATTTGGGAGTATTGGAAGAAATTTATGGAGGATACGGTTATGAATACCGATAAAATATGCCAAACTGAAAGTGAAAAACTCCGGGAGCTACCCATATTGCCTCTACGAAATACTGTGCCCTATCCGTTTGTGGTCCTGCCACTGGCAGTAGGGGTCCCACGCTCTATGAGGCTTGTGGACGAGGCCTTCGAGGGAGACCGTATTGTCGGGCTGGTGGCCATGAAGGATCCCTCGATTGAGGAACCGCAACCGGAAGAGGTCTACGAAGTGGGAACCATTGTCAAATTGGACCGGGTGACGCGGGGATCAGACAACACCCTTCAAATCATTGCCCATGGGTTAGAGCGTTTCCGGGTGGAGGATTGGACTGGGACTGAACCTTACCTGAGGGCTCACATTCGAGATATGTCAGACCTCGTGGAAGAGGATGTGGAGGCTGACGCTCTGCAGCGCACCCTTAGAGAAGTTGCCCATGATGTGATCAAATTGTCACCGAACTTGCCTAAGGAGGCCAACGTCCTCCTTGACCAAATACAGGACGTGTCTTATCTCATCTATCTTATTGCAGGCAATGCGGGTCTGAGTGTTGAAGAAGGGCAGAAGGTCCTTGAGGCGGATTCGGTGAAAGACAAATTAAGCTTGCTGATTTCCCACCTTTGCCGTGAGAGGGAAGTTCTGAGCCTTGGCAAGAAAATCCAATCCGAAGCCAAAGGAAAAATGGACAAGGCCCAACAAGAGTTTTATTTGCGACAGCAGATGAAGGCCATCCAGAAAGCCCTTGGGGAAGAAGATGAGGAAGGTGAGTCTGAAGTTGAGGAATATACGTCCAAGTTGGAAGACGCTGATTTGCCTGAAGAGGCCATGAAAGAGGCGAAGCGCGAGATGAAACGGCTTAAGGGAATGTCGCCTCACTCACCCGAGTATTCATTGATCAAGACCTATCTGGATTGGCTCATTGACCTTCCGTGGAAGAAATCAAGCGAAGACCATTCGGACCTTGACCATGCGCGCCAGGTCCTGGACGAGGATCATTATGATCTGGAAGAGGTCAAGGAACGTATTTTAGAATACCTTGCGGTCCGGAAACTGGTCAAAGAGCGGGGATTGGAACCCCAGAACGGAGAGGAAAAGGCCATTGCTGAAGCAATGGGGGCTATCGTATGTTTTGCAGGTCCCCCGGGGGTGGGAAAGACAAGCCTGGGACAGAGCATTGCCCGGGCCCTGGGAAGGAAGTTCACGAGGATGAGCCTGGGGGGCATGCGAGATGAAGCAGAAGTTCGCGGCCACCGCCGAACGTATATCGGCGCCATGCCCGGCCGCATCATTCAGGCCATAAAACGGGCTGGTACCAGAAATCCTGTGTTTATGCTGGACGAAGTGGATAAGATCGGCAATGACTGGCGAGGGGATCCCAGTAGTGCCTTATTGGAAGTGCTGGATCCGGCCCAAAACCATACCTTTCGGGATCATTATTTGGATGTGGATTTTGACCTTAGTGATGTTATCTTCATCACAACTGCCAACCAGTTGGAGACAATCCCGTCGCCCTTGCGCGATCGTATGGAAATTAGTCAGCTGGACGGCTACACAGAGAGCGAAAAGGTTTGCATTGCCCAGCGGCACCTGGTCCCAAGGCAATTAAGGGCCAATGGGCTCAGGGAGAAAGAGATCGAGTTTACTGAAGACGCCCTCCAGAAGATCGTCAGGCACTACACGCGTGAGGCAGGCGTCCGTACACTGGAGCGCCAGATCGGAGCCGTATGCCGTAAGGCGGTGGTGAAAATTGTTGCTGGCGAGCTGACCCATATTTCCGTTACACCCGA
>PVMK01120975.1_pt1 | contig 26858 bp, 22 predicted proteins | sample 1853481 | NCBI WGS metagenome assembly PVMK01 (sample SAMN08533507, study PRJNA380276) | Marine sediment metagenome, whole genome shotgun sequencing project. | reverse complement strand
TTTGGAGGGACTCGTAAATAAAGCCAGAAACCTTGGCGCCACCGTATTTTTAAGCCTGATAGGCCCCATTAATCATTTGTTCCATAAGCGATTATAATGATCCGGGGATTATGAACCGCCACGGTACTGTCAAATCTATTGTAACCCTGATTCGATTTCTCACCAGGTACACCACTTGCAATTGTATTATAATCAGCTATTGGATAAGTCGACTCTAATAAGTTATCAAATCTTTGTACCCAATCAGATTTTGCAATCAGAGAATCTCCCATAGCAACTATTGTCATATATATATGGTTACTTACTTTGATGCTTTTTGATTCAAGAATAAATTCCTGGTTTTCACTTTCTATTTTGAAATCAGTAGTTATGGTACCACCTTTATAATAAAGATTGTCATTTACCTTTACCTTAAAGTTTATTTCTTTTTCCTCTCCGGGAGCTAATTCCTTAAGATCCCAAATAAGTCCCCTGATGTCATCACTCCAGTTTATTCCCTCTGATGTCCCAGAACTACTTATATAAGTCGCTCCTGTCGGAGTAGGACAAAAAAGGTTATAGTTTTCAGCAACTTTTTGTCCGGTGTTTTTTATTATCACCTTTACATCTACAGTTTCACCAGCCCATAAACTACCTCCATTATTATCGGAAATAAATGTTTCTGAGGTGGAAAAGTCAGAAAAAGCTCTAATACCATCATGAATGGATTCGTGTATACTTATATCCTGGTCATTGCTAAGTGTAAACATTGCCTCTACTATATCGCCACCATCTAATCCATCATTTACCTGCGCCATAAACTTAAATGTCTTTGTATCGCCTGCTTTGAAAACTCCGGTTTCCCAGATGATCTGTTCACTGACAAACTTTCCTCCGGAATTTATTGAACCTCCGTCTATGGTAATATTATCTTCGGGAATCAGGACTTCCAACCTGAAACCCGTAGCATCCATATTGCCCTCATTATTAATCTTTACTACATATTCAAGTTTATCACCCATATAAAGGTATCCACCGTTTAAATCCCTTGACTCTATTTCAAGGTCTTTAAAAACAGGAATACTTTCAATAATATGATCAAATGATGAAATTAGAGTATTCTTGAATTGAGCCTCCTTGATTACAGATATGAACTCAATATCCTCCATAGTGATAATAGTCCCATCATCCAAAGGAAAGTCAGCGGTTACCGTAAAGTTGAGTATTCCAGAATCACTTACCTGGATATCTTCAAATTCAAAGACTAATCCAGGGCCATCTTCCTGTACGAAGTATTCAGAAGAAGATACTGAAAAGTTAGTGTTTTCTGGTACTTTTACAATGATCTTTAAACTATCCACACTCCTGTAACCATTATTCATATAGAAAATATCATATGTGATATCTTCTCCCGGTGATATTGTGTCAAGAGTAGAAGAAGAAACATAGTTTGAAGAGAGATTTGTAAAATTTGGTTTCAAATAGAAGTAAAAATAATAAACCAGAGCAAAGATAATACATATTAATATGATGACCACTAAGATTATAAACAAAAGTTTTTTAGAAACCCTGCCTTGTGTACTTAGTGTAAATCTATCTTTAAGCAGTTGGACGCCCTTCAGGCTGGGAATTTTTTTTAACCAATTCAATACAATACCTAATTTTATTTTGATCTTATTTAACAGTGCTTTTACCTCCATAGAACTTTTTACATTAAACCTTTTTCACTTTACTTTTATAATACAAAATACCATTCTAAACCTAAAACCATCTAGATTGAAACATTTTTTATCTTTAGTATTCTAAATATAATGATTGATAATTGCAAACAGGGTGGGGTAGGCATAAAAAATGATCATCATTCTGGAGTTATTGGTTATATATTTTTTAGATTTGTGGTATTTTTAGTTTTACAATATAAAAATCTAGAGTTATATTTTTGGAGAAGACTGTGAGAATATTTTTAATAATTATTTCTTTTGTGAACACCTTATTCTATGTTTTGATCTATGCTTATTATGATAATATTCTGAAAATTTTAGGAACGACATTTTTGTCTGCAGGTTTCCAGAACTTTTTTAAAGATCTAGTGCTGATGATAATAGGATTTTGCATCGGTTTGATGGCTATAATGTTTTTGAAGCCAAAGATAGACAGGAGTTATTTTGATGTAAAGAACCTGATGTTATTGGGTATAGTACCTTTCTTTCTGCTTCTGCTTTCCAGAGGGGCTGTTACCAATTTTATTATTTCCCGGTTTTTTAGTGAAAATACAAGTATTCAGGAGATGATATTCTATTTATTCTCCAGACAGGTATTATGGTCTTTATGGTTTGGTTTTGCGATAGGCACTTCAATAAGACCTAACTTTACACAAAGCAGGCGTAAGCATGCTGTAAGGTATACATTAAGTGATGATAATGTAATGGAACCAGAGCAATGATATTAGGAGAGTGATATTCCAGGAGAGAGCTTTAATCTAACTTGTAATCAGGTAAATTTGTAATGGGAAAGAGAAGTTAAGAGATGAGATATATCCTGATAATCATCAGTTTTATAAACATATTATTATATTATTCCGCGTATGCCTATTATGATACGATTCTTGACGCACTTGCAAAATACGAGCTTCCACTGGGCCTGCTGACCTTCCTAAAATACTTTATTATTTTTGTTCTTGGTTTTTCAATAGGTTTTTTAATAACACTTGGAATGCGTTTAAAAGTAAATATGAACTATTACGATATAAAGGTATTGGCACTTGTCGGCTTGATACCTGCACTTGCAATACTGATCTCATATTCCGGAGTCGCAAATTTACTGGTCAATAAGGTTTTTAATTCAAACGCTACTATAAGTGAACTTTATTTCTACTTCTTTTCACGTACAGATATCTGGGCTATATGGTTAGGAATTGCTGCCGGATCATCGATAAGATTAAAATTAGTACAAAAAAGGAAATATAGGCATGAGGCACTCGAGTAATTTCACTTCCTTTAGACAATAAAGAAAACAGGATTTTTGGTAGTATAAATTTTTAGAGGTGCTGATTAATACTATATTTTTAAACTGATCACTAACGGTACATAAAGCTTGGATCAAGATCGTAATATGGAGAATTTGTTATATTGGTGCTCTGGCCGGTTTCAATATTGTAGATTATAATATTTTCCTGGCCCCCTGATCTTTCTTCATATGCTATAAGTTTATCGTCGGGTGAGAATGTTGAATGCCCATCAGCATCGTTATTGTAAGAGATCCTTATTTCATTCTGGTCCTGGATATTTGCATAATGAACCTCAGGATTGTTTCCAAAATATTTGGTATAAGTTATCATTGTGGAGTCATTAGATATAGCAGGTACCCTGCGCCTGTCATCATTACCAAAAAGCCTGGAAACCGACGAACCATCATCATTCATAATATATATATTATCATGTCCGGTCATTCCTGATTCAAAGATTATCTTATTATCAAATGGATGGGCATTTGGATGCCAGTCATGCCCACGGCTATTATGTGTGAGCCTTATTTGTCCGGTTCCATTACTATTTATTCTGTATATTTCCCAGTCCCCATCAATCGATGCTTCAAAATAAATATATTTCATATCATGTGACCAGGTAGGATATGCACTTCTAAAATTATTATGGGTTATTTGTCTTTTATTTTGTCCATTCCAATCCATCACCATTATCTGCCACACACCATTTATATCAGCAGTATATGCAATTTTATTATTATCTGGTGAGACTTCAGGGTATTGATCTGCTCCACCATGATCTGTAAGCCTCTGGCGGTCAGAACCATCCAGGTTCATACTGAAAATATTAAAATTTCCATCCTGATCAGACATAAACACGATTCTCTTTAGGGAATATCCAGTAGTGCTTGATGAAGAGGAAACTGTTGAACCATCATTGTTGTCTTCATTTTCTGAGTCCTGGGATATTTCCTGAGCTGTTCTGCCTATAGCATAACCCTCAATATTCAAAGTATTGTCTTCAATAAAGTTTTCAAGGTATAATGTTGCTTCGATGAGCGATTTTTCTTCCTTCTTACCTTCAAGAAATATATCTCTTTTTTCAAAATTAAATATATTTGGATTGCCTGAGTCTATAGCATATATGAATATTGTATGTTTTGTCCCCTCTTTCAGGCTTAGATCACTTAGAGAAAGAGTGTATCCACTATAAAGATAATTATTGTTTTCAAAAAAATCGGCAACACCTTGGCGGGGTATGCCATAATCTGCATCTCCCAGATGTTTTCCAAAATCCATCGGGCCATTAAGATATATTTTTATTTCACTTATTCCTGTATTATCAGTCTCACTGGCATCAAGTGCCCAACCATCTATATAAGGCAATTCGTCTATTGCTTCCTGTTCCTTTGGGTGGTCTATAAATATCTTTATATCACTATTGCCAGTTTTTTGTCCGGGAATATTGATTTCTTTTCTTATATAGTCCCAGCCTGATTTTGTACTATAATAGTAGATATAAAGAAAATGTGTTGATCCAGGTTCGATCTCAAGAGTAGTATTTTTCCATTCAAATCTAAATCCAGTTTCTTTAAACTCGGCACCATACAATTCCTCTGCCCTGGAAGATCCTATTCCATATGTAGCTGCTCCCAGATATATCCCATCATCCATATCCCCATCAAGATATATTTTTACCGTGTCTTGTTCAGGTTCACCTTTCTCACTATCAGCATTATCTTGATTTCCTGATTCAATATTATTTTCTACAGATTCTTCGGAGATCAAAGTATTTGATCCATTATTTTGGCCGTCTTCTCCAATACTTTCCTCAGTAGCATCTGTATTGTCTGGTCCCATACCTTCCTCGTTCTCGAGAGTCCCTAAACCCTCTAGATCGGAGATAGTATCAGGTTTAATATCTGAGATATTGTTTATATTAGAATCTCCGGTTACAGCATCCGTTGATGAATTATCCACAAGTTCAGCAGCTAACAGCATATCCTGATCATTGGGGGAGATCTTACTGATGAAAGTGGTGAGAAAGAGAGAGGAAACTATAAGGAATAATATTAAAAATATTATTAAGATAACTCTCATACAAAAATATTAAAAATCTTCTAAGTTTTTTCTTTTTATTATAGTAATATAAAAATCATATTTGTACAAACATAACTCACTTTATCCAAGTTTTATAATCTGAAAAATCAATCTTTTGTAATATTTGATATAAGAAAAGTAGAAAAAATGTTAATATACTCTCCTAAAACTAATACTTAAGAATGCCCTGTAAGGGGGAGATTTTATATGAAGATCCTGGTTACAGGAGGAACAGGGTTTACCGGGAGCCATCTTGTAAAAAGATTATTAGAAGAAGGCTCAGAGGTAAAGGTACTGGCAAGATCGACCAGTAATACTGCATTCCTTAAAGAGCTGGGAGCAGAGATCATCCAGGGGGATATCTCAGACAGGGATGCCGTTGACCTGGCAGTAAAAGGCACAGATAAAGTGTTCAATATAGCCGCAGCATTCAGGGAAGCAAAACTGCCAGAAGCCTCTTATTGGGAAGTAAATCTTGAGGGAACCAAAAATATTATTGATGCCTGCATAAAATACAGCATTTCCGGGCTTGTCCACTGTAGCACGATCGGAGTAGTCAGCTCAGTAGATAAACCGCCTTCAGATGAATCTGCACCCTATAGTCCGGATGATATCTACCAGCAATCAAAGTGTGCTGCAGAAAAAGAAGTGCTTAAGTCTGTCAGGGATGAAGGCCTTCCTGCATCAATTATAAGACCCTGCGCCATATACGGTCCCGGAGACTTAAGGCTCCTAAAGATGTTCAGGATGATCGCTAAAAAGAGATTTTATATTCTTGGAAGTGGAAAAGCCCTGTTTCATATGGTCTATATTGATGATCTTATCTCCGGATTTATCCTGGCATCCCAAAAAAATAATTCCATAGGAGAAGTATTTATCATCGGTGGAGAAAAATATACAACACTTAATGAACTATCCATGATCATAGCTGATGAATTTGAAGTAAAACCACCTGGGATCCACCTTCCCTATAAACCAGTCGAGGTTTTTTCAGTCTTAGTGGAGTATGCTTTCAAACCGTTTAAGATAGAGCCGCCTCTACATAGGAGGAGAGTTGCTTTCTTTAAGAAAAGTAGAGCGTTTGATATATCAAAGGCAAAAAGGATTCTTGGGTATGAACCGGCATTTAGTTTAGAGGAGGGAGTACACCTAACTGCTAAATGGTATTTGGAGCATGGATATATATAAATTATATGAAAAGGTCTAAATAACTCTTTAAATGAAAAGAAGTCGATTAAAAAGAGAATAATAAAAATCTTTTGAGTTAATATAAGAATCTGCTTAAGAGTTTGAAAATCCAGTTATTTGAATCCAGGGTTTTTATTAATTTATCTGGTAGTACAGAAGTATTCAATAAAATCTTTCATTTAGAATAATAATATAATTGATATAATATAATCTAGATTTGTAATATTTAATACTATTTAAGATATATGGACCATAAAAATATCTTTGTGTTGGGTATGAGCCCGATGCCTTTTGAAAATGATAAAAAGGTATATGGTACCGGTATAAGGACATGGCAATTTGTAAAACCCCTGCTTGAAAAGGGGCACCAGCTCTGTGTGGTAAATTATGCTATTCCTTCAGCCTATCCTTCCGGTTTTAAAAGTGAAAGCCATAAACAGTATAAATACGGTAAATATGATTTCCAGTACCATATTCTCAGTAAGGATGATTTTGAAAACACCGGCAAGCTCCTGGATATCACAGAACAATTTGATCCTGATTGTATGGTCGGCTGTACTTTCTATCCCTCGTATCTTGGTGCTAAGTTAAAAGAAGCCATGGAGGGCGGCCGGGAATCAAAAACCGGTAAACCGGTCCCCTTATGGGCCGACCTTTTCGGGCATGTGATGGCAGAAGCTCAGGCCAGGGCATATATGGATGGAGATGATACGCCATTATTTCACTATTGGAACAGTGAGTACAAAATACTCACAGAAGCAGATATTTTTTCATGTGTGTCAGAAAGACAGGAATACTCTACCATAGGAGAGCTGGGGGCCGTAGGAAGGCTCAACAGGCATACATCAGGATATAACTTCACAAACACTATTCCATGCGGACTTCCTATTGAGGAATATGAACATAAAAAAACTGTCATAAGGGGAGAAGCTGGGATCGGGGATAAAGATTTTGTCATACTCTGGACAGGCGGGTACAATACCTGGACAGATGTAGATACGCTGTTTGACGGACTTGTACTCGCAATGAGAAAAAATCCCCGGATAAGATTTGTGTCAACAGGAGGAGAGATACCTGAACAGGATATTAAGACCTATCCCCGCTTCCTTTCGAAAATAAGATCAAGTGAGTTTGAGGATAGATTTATGATGAAGGGGTGGATAGCCGGAGAAGATGTGCCGGATCATTACCTTGAAGCAGATATCGGCATAAATATAGATAAAGATATTTATGAGGTGCGCCTGGGAAGCAAGAACCGTATCCTTGACTGGTTCAGGGCAGGATTATGTGTCCTGTCTTCCAATGTATGTGAGCTCACAGAAATAATGTCTGCAGCCGGGGCCGGATATGTCTTCAAACCGGGTGATGCCGGGGACCTTGCGGAAAAACTGGTCTTCCTGGCAGAACATCCCGCGGAGGTAATGGCCACCGGGAAAGCAGGTAAGGAATTCGGGTTCAGGGAGTTTGGATTCTCGCATACGACGGCACCGCTTCAGGCCTGGGTAGAAGATCCAAGAGTCTCTCCTGACTGGGGTAAAAAAAGGATGATATTTTTCGAAAAGGAAAAGGCTCTTGCAAATCTTGAAGATATTGCAGACAGGCAAAATAAGATGATAGAGGAAAGGGACCGGAAAATATCAGAGCTTGAAGGTATAGTAAAAAAAGGAATTGTTTACAGGATATATAATTATCTTAAGATCGGTTTAAGAAGATCAAGACCCGTAAAAGGGACCAAAGAGCAAGGGCCGGAGAAATAGGACAGTACTTAAACATGAGGACCGGAGCATAATATTTTCAATGAATGATAAGAGCCTTATTGTCATAGTCACATATAATAGCGGAAACTTTATAGAAGATTGCCTGACCTCTCTCATAGAGCAGGATCACAGGAACTGGCAGCTTGTGATAATAGACAATGATTCTGGTGATGATACGGTCCATAGGATAAGGCATCTCAGGAACCAGACTGCCGCTTTTGATGCGGAAAATTTCAAACTCATACATTTAAGGAAAAATATTGGTTTTGCCCGTGCCGTAAACCATGCGGTATTTAATACTATCAAGACTGCATCCAGCAGGGAAAAAGAAAAAAATCCTGCTATTTTTGATTACCTTATACTTCTAAATCCGGATATATGTTTACTGCCGGGAGCATTAAAAAACCTGACTGCTACCTTTAAAGGTGAAGGCAGGAATATCATAGGAGCCTGCGGGGGCCTTATACTTGATTATGAAAAAGATGTGATACAGCATCTTTCAGGAAAGAGGACACCGAATTTTATAACTTACCATGAAGGTGCAGGCATGGATCTTTCAGATATCGATGGTGAAAATGGAGGGGACAATATATCCGGAACCATAGAAACTGCATTTAGTGGCGGTGAAGATATCCGGGAGGCGGATTATGTGACGGGTGCATTTTTCGCTACGAGATTTTCAATTTTTACCGGAGCCGGAGGTTTTGACCGGGGGTACAGGCCGGTATATTTCGAGGAGCTTGATTATTGCATGAAGCTGAAAGAGGCCGGATGGCAAATAGTTTCTAATATACGTGCAAGATGCAGGCACTTTGAAGGAGCTTCTGTAAAAAAGTTTTCAAGCAGGTTTTACAGGCATTATCATAAAAACAGGGTCAGGTGTGCCATTATAAACCTTGATGTATTTGAATTTATCCGCTTTTTCATACCGGCAGAGACCAAATGGCTTATCCGGAAAGCTACAAAAGACCAGATATTACCTATTTTGTATGCATATTTTATAAATAAACTGCTATTACTGTATAATCTTGGAGTTAAAATAAAAAATTATTTTATATTGAATAGAATAGAGTTAAAATAAATACTACTTTTTGAATTCTTTGAATATAAAAATTGAGAACCGGGAGCAATAAGATGGTGCTTGAATCTAAAGTAAGGAAAAAACTACCCAGGATATCACTGATCAGTTTTGATATTGTCGGTAAAAAGATGGCTGGTCCGGGGATAAGGTTTTATGAATTTTCAAAGATCCTTTCAAAATTTGCCAATGTCACCCTCCATACGCCAAATAAAATAGATATAGAAGTCGAGGGGATAAAGACCAGGTCCTATAATCCAAAAAATTACAGTTCGCTTGAAAGGAGCCTGGAAAATGCAGACATGATACTTATCCAGGGGCATATCCTCTATTATTTTCCATTCCTTAAAAATTTTACCGGGAAAATAATCGTAGACCTTTATAATCCTTTCAATCTTGAGAGCCTGGAGATGTTCAGGGACAAGGATATGACAGAAAGACTCAGGATCGACAGGAATAATAATAATATCATCAAGCTGCAGCTTGCTATCGGGGATTTCTTTATATGTGCCTCTGAAAAACAGAGGGATTATTGGATCGGTATGCTGGGAGCAGTGGGTCGGATAAATCCATACAACTACGATTCTGACAATACACTCAGAACCCTTATTGATATTGTCCCATTCGGTATCCCGTCAGATCCTCCTAAAAGAGGAGGCATCTCAATGGCTGATGTGATCCCAAATTTAAGGGAAGGTGACAGAGTAGCGCTATGGGGAGGAGGCATATGGAACTGGCTTGACCCGATAACTGCTATCAAGGCTATCTGGGAGACGACAAGAAGCAGGGATGATATAAAGATGCTTTTTATGGGCATCAAGCATCCTGATCCGAAACTACCCGAGATGAAAAAATGCCTCGATGCCATAAAACTCTCAAAAGAGCTGGATCTTTATAATAAACAGGTATTTTTTAATGAATGGACACCCTATGAGATGAGGCAGGCGCTTCTTCTGGAGTCTGATGTAGGACTCTCCATCCACCAGGAAAGGATAGAGACAGAGTTTTCCTATAGGACAAGAGTGCTTGATTATATATGGGCTGGACTTCCCGTTATCACCACTGAAGGAGATTCTATTGCAAAGATCGTAAAGGAAAAAAATATCGGGGAAGTCGTTAAATATGAAAACACTACTCAGCTGGCACGGGTGCTTGAAAGCATGCTTCTAAATAAAAGTCTCCAGGATATATACCGCAAGAACCTGAAAAAAATAAGGTCTGAATTTTTCTGGGAAAATGTGACGGCACCACTTGTGAAGTACTGCCAGAATGCATATTATGCAGTCGATAAGAAAAAAATATACGAGCTTGTAGAATTTCAAAACAGCCGCCTCTCAAATATTATAAGGGATAATTTTGAAGGAGCCACAAATGTACTGATGATCACCAGGAATAAACTCAAGGACAGGAATATTGTTTTAAATGGAGATGTCGGCAAGGTATTTTATCTCGAGGTAGATGAAGAGTCCAAAGATAAAGCCAATAAGGATAAGGATCTCGATGAGATAGGCATATTAAAATCAAAGATCACACAGAGGACCAAATTTGACGGGATCATTGCAAATAATGCATTCCTGGAGATAAATCCCCGCTTTTTTTATGATCTTGTAAATGTCTGTAGCAGCAAATTAAAGAAGAAGGGACTTTTCTTTTTCTCCATCCCGGAAAACAGGGGTCTTTCTGAAATGCTCGGCAAGGGCAGGAAAGCAAGTAAAACAGATATAAGGATAGATGACTTTACAATAGAATATATACTAAAAGATTCGGGTTTCGAGATAATTGACAAAGGTATATGGGACACCATAGAGGGTATCGAGGAACTTACCGGTGACAGTGAACTCGGCCAGATCTACGGCAGAAATGAATTGTTTGAGCTTTTTGAGATCGCCTTTGACGGTTCAAAGTTTGAGGACCTTTTGCTTCTTAGCCGTTTCGATATAATGGAATCAGAGGAGCTTGCAGGTGATAAGACTATTAAGGGCAAGCTTAAAAGATATACCTATCTTCTTACCAGCATGTATTTTGAAAATATGCGGAAAAGCTATAATCAGTCGATGATGACGCTTTCCAATAATATTAAGGTACAGATAAATAATGAGGTAAATGAGATCAACAGGAAGAACCGGGAAAGGATGCTGTTGATATATTTTAATATATTCAAGACCCTCTTCCGTGAGATAAAAGGACTGGGTCATGACATAACAAGCCTGAAAGATCTCCTTGACGATCTTGAGATCAAGAAGAAAACAAAAAATACCGGGATGGAGATCGACCAGAAATTAGAGATCCTTTTGAGGGATATGGAAAATATTGATAATATAATGGGGCTTTCAATATCCCATAAATATTATATGGTAAAAAAATTATAGATTTTAAAGGGCAAATCTGTTATAAGAGTTAATTGAAATATGATAAAGGAGAAAAAAAAATTGAGTCTTTTAAGTTCAGTACTACTGATCTTCCTCAGTGTTTCCATAGCCGTTACAGGACAAATTTTACTAAAAATAGGAATAGACAGGATAGGGGCAAGTGGTTTTGGCAGCATGAGTGCGCTTGCCGGTTTTTTTTCAGGCATAATCAGAAGTCCCATGGTCCTTACCGGGCTCTTTCTTTATTTTATATCCGCAGCTATCTGGCTGGTTGTACTATCTACTGTTGACCTGAGTTTTGCCTATCCGTTTATAGGTATTACTTATGTCCTTGTTCTCATCCTTTCCAAGTTCATACTAAAAGAAGAAGTCAATCCCATCAGGTGGATCGGAGCTTTTATTATTACAGCAGGTGTAGTTGTTATTTCACGGGGATAATTGTTATGAGCCTGTCCGAAAATTGGGCTCAAGCTAGAGGATACAATTCCCGGACAGGCTCCTATATATAAGCGAGGTATTTAATTGGCACAGGATGATGATCCTTTAATATCCATACTAACAGTCAACTGGAACGGCAAAAGATATCTGGACGATCTCTTTAATTCAATATTTTCCCTTAATTATCCCAAGAAAAAGCTCCAGGTATTGATGGTCGACAATAATTCCAGTGACGATTCTGTAAAATATGTTAAAAAGAAGTTTCCCGCAGTGGAAATAGTAGAGCTTGACAAAAACCGGGGGTATGCCGGAGGGAATAATGAAGGCTTTAAAAAGGCAAAAGGAAAATATATAGCACTTATTAATAATGATTGTGTAGTGGATCCCGGCTGGCTTGGAGAGATGCTCACAATTTTTAATAAAGCGACAGATGATGCAAAGATCGGGGCCGTTGGTCCAAAAGTTGTTTTTTACTGGCACTATCTGCCATTGCAAATAATCTCGGAAAGCCAAAATCTTACAATTAAACGCAGGGGAAAAGGAAAATCCAGGAGACTGGGTGTGAGATTATCAGGAGTAAAAATATCTCCAACTTCCAGAGGCAAGACAAAAGATGCCGGAAGCAGGAAGCCAGAGCCGGGGTGTCCAGCAGATATGGAACCTGAAATAAGATGCCTGGATGATTTTTATCCTCAGGAGACCGGGGGCGATGGCGAGGCCATTTATTGGACACAGGGTAATGCAATAATGGCCGTACCGATCACCGATATTTCCAGGGACACCATACTTGAACTTCAAGTGTCTTCAGAGATCTCCTCGAATAACCTGAAGATTGTATTAGGTGAGGAGATATTGGTGGAGAAAATAGTAGGGAAAAAGCCGGTAAAAATAAAAATAAAGATCGCCTGCGACCTTTACAGATACCGTAAAGATATTATCAATAGCTGCGGGGCCAAGGTCAATCGCTCTTTCTACAGCAGGGACAGGGGATATTTAAGTTTCGATGACGGCCAATACAGCAGGATCGAGGAAGTTTTTGCCCTTAGCGGGAGCAGCTTTATGGTGGACAGGAAGATGCTTGAGGACACAGGATATTTCGATCCGGATTTTTTTACATATTATGAGGATATAGACCTTTTCTGGAGAGCCAGGCTCAAAGGGTGGAAACATTTCTTTACCCCTAAAGCCCTGGTAAGGCACCATCACTGCGGTTCCGGACAGGAATGGTCATATAATTTTACATATCATGTCCTGAGAAACAGGCTGCTTATGATATATAAAAATGGCTGGCTGCTGACATTCATCAGGAGCCAGGCGGCTTTTACGGTCTCAAAAGCAATACATACCCTGTATTATATAGGTCAACTTGCAAGGGGGAGCAAAGTAAGAAGGATAGATATTCCCATAAGGTTCAGGATATTTTTTGAGATGTTTTATCTTTTGCCCAAATACCTTAAAAAAAGGCTGGATATAAGATTATCAAGTAAAATCAGGGACAGGCAGGTAAAGGCCTGGTTCAGGGATTTTAAATAATCCTAAAATCATGTTAGCATTTCAGGAGCCTGTCCGAGAACTGGTACCGGGGTTTGCAGGCTTATTTTTTTAAATAGATCAAGGCCTGAGGAAGAAGCGATATGGTACCTGCGATGACGAAAAACGAAGATATGTATAAAAATAGAGTCTGTCCGGAGGATTGGACAATAAAACAGCAATCTGCTTCGTTAAAGCTCCCAGACAATGTGGTACATTGCCTGGGTCACTTTGCCTTGCATCTTACTATTTTATTATCCCAACAAACCAAGATCCAGTTCTCGGAAAGGCTCCTAGACTATGTTAAAAATCGCGATCTATGATAGATATTTATCTACCGCCGGAGGAGGAGAAAGGTATAGCTGCAAGATGGCAGAGATCCTTTCGGCCCAATCCGGGTATGAGGTGGATCTGGTAACCGATCTGTATGCTGATCTCAGCAAAGTAGCCGGCAGGTTGAACCTGGACCTCAACAATGTGAACCTTAAGGTATTTCCTTATATTTCTGACGATTATACAAAAAAACTCACCGAAAAATATGATCTTTTTATAAACGCGACATATTTGAGCGCCCTCCCGTCTTATGCGGCAAAGAATATATATCTCTGTTATTTTCCGACACCATTTGATGTGGACTTTAAGTTTATCCACCGTTTCCTTCTACTATTCTTCAGGCTTCCGGCACTATGGATGTTTAAGCTTGCAGAAATGATGACCGGAGGATTTAAGGGCATAAATATCGAAGAGGGACTTTATGAACCAAAAAGGTTTATGCTGAGGCGCGGAAGCTGGACAAGCGGAAGGGCAATACTTAAGATCCGCGGAAAAGACATGCTGGTCCTGGGGATCAAGAATCCACAAAACAGTTTGATTGATGAGATGAAAACAGGGATCACCATAATAAGCAATGGCAGAAAAATCCATAAATATAATATAGTCCTAAAAAAAGGACAGAGAAAGAGCATAAAGATTCCTTTTAATACCCTGGAAACGGATCCGGATAGCAATCCGGTAAATGATCCGGACAGGAATGTAAAAAAAACAGAGAGTAGAAACAGGGAATACACTATAGAGATCGATTCTGGGACCTTTACTCCTTCAGAAGGAAAAGCCGGTTCCAGGGATACAAGGAAACTGGGAGCGGTAGTATATGATGAGACAGCAATGAATCCTGTAAAAAAGCTGATACTTAAGATACTTGGATATATACCGTTATTCCTTATTACATATCCCAGGCACTTTAGATTCCTGGATTCATACCAGAAAATAATATCAATATCTGAATATTCGAGTTCCTGGATCAAAAAATTCTGGGATAAGGACAGTACAATACTTTTTCCTCCGGTGGATACAGAAAGCTTCAGGAGTAAAGGGGACAATAAAGAGAAAGCGATCCTGTCCGTAGGAAGGTTTTTCCCGGAACACCATAATAAGAAGCAGTATGAGCTGGCAGCTACCTTTATAAAGATGATAGAAAAATATCCTGTGGACATGAAGGGTTATACCCTCTACCTTGCAGGAGGGGTATCATCTATCGATGAACACCTGGAATATATTGAGCGGATAAAAAAGCTTTCAGCGGGATATCCGATAGAAGTCCTTTCCAATGTATCATTTAAAAAACTGACAGGACTATTCAAGAAGGCATCCATATTCTGGCATGCTTCAGGACTTGGCGAAGATGAAAATGCACATCCGGAAAAATTTGAGCATTTTGGTATTACTACAGCAGAGGCTATGTCAGCAGGGTGTATCCCGGTAGTGATCAATAAAGGCGGCCAGAAAGAAATAATAAAAGATGAAGTCGACGGATTATTCTTCAGTGACCTCAGGGAGCTAGCTGATCAAACGCTCAAAATAATCAGGGGAGAGGTGGACTCCGGGAGGATCAGGAAGAATGCAGTCAGGAATTGCCAGAAGTTTTCAAATACCATTTTGAGAAAGAACTCTTATCGATCATTGACGGGGTACTGTGATGGAACTTAGCATAATAATCGTAAATTTTAATGGCAGCGGCTTCATAGAGAGTTGTCTTGAAAGTATAATGAAGCATCCTGGAGATGATGTAAATCTTGAAGTCATCATAGCGGATAATGCTTCCAATGACGGGAGTGCGGAGTACCTCAGGGATTTTTGTTCCGGCCATAAGGGATTCTACCTTATGGAAATGGGAAGCAATACTGGTTTTGGAAGAGCATCTAATAAGGGTGCAGAGTCCGCAAAGGGGAAATTCCTCCTATTTTTAAACCCTGATTGCAAGATAACCGGCGGTGATATCGGCTCTTTGCTGAAGTTTTATAAAGATTCTGATAATCCGGGGATAATAGGAGCAAAGATAATAGGAGAATCCGGCGGACTTCATTATAGCTGCCGCGCTTTTCCAACACTCGCCAGGCAATTTTATGAAAGTTATTTCCTGTACCGCTTCTTTAGCAGAAGCAGCATATTCGGTTCATATTTTATGAGCTGGTGGGATCACGACGGCCCCGGGGAGGTTGACTGGCTCGCAGGGTCCTTCATGCTTGTGGATAGAGGACTATTTATAGACTGCGGAGGATTTGATGCTGATTATTTTATGTATAGCGAGGATACGGATCTTTGCCTGAGACTTTACAGGAGCGGCCGCAAAAATTATTATTATCCCGGATATTGCATTGTTCATGCAGACAGTGGAATAGCCTCAAGGGATATGGCAGAAAGAGAATCAGGGATATGGAAGAGCCGCCGCCTTTACTTTTTAAAAAATTATTCACCGGTTCACGCAGCATTTTTAAGCTTTTTGTATTTTACAGGGATCATAAACCGTATTATTATCTTCGGGATAGCTCAGGTCTTTTCATCAAATATAAGAAAACATGGGAGAGTCAGTTATTATATCAGGGCACTTAAAAAGTATTATTGCGGGAGCCGTGCAGGAGGAAATAAGAAGTGAGAGAAGATATAAGCTTTATTACTACAGTATATAATGAAGAGGGCTCAATAATTGAATTTTTACAGAGTCTTAAGAGACAGACTTTACTTCCGGGAGAAATAGTGATCGTTGATGGAGGTTCGACTGACAGGGACCTTTGAGCTGGCAAAAGATTTTTTTGAGGACTGGGCCGTTTCAGGAGACAGTAAAGTCAAGATAATACTTGAGGTCAGTGAAAGCATTGAGAATGATCTCACCGGGAATTCTAATGGACCAGCTACTGACAGTGAAAAGACCCGGGATATATTGGTAGTAAAACTTTTAAAGGAGCCGGGTGCAGGCATATCAAAAGGCAGGAATACCGCAATATCAAGATCAAAAGGAAAATATATATGTGTAAGTGATGCCGGATGCCTCATCGATCCTGATTGGTTGGAAGAGATAAGCAGCATACCCGGGGGGAAAGGCGGTAGTAAGAAAAACCTGGTTACAGGGGGTATGAATTATGCTGATTGTACAAGTTTTCTACAGAGATGCCAGGCGCTTTGCATAATGCCAGGACTTGATGAGACCCCTGAAGAGAGTTTTATGCCGTCTTCCAGGAATGTATGTTTCAGGAAGAAGGATTGGGAAAAAGTTGAGGGGTACCCTGAAGATCTCGACTATGGCGAGGATATGAAATTTAACTTTAATCTCAAAAAAACCGGATGCAAGCTCCGTTTCGATCCCGGGGCAATTGTCCACTGGAGGATGAGGGAAAACCTTGACCAGATATTCAGGCAATTTTTCAGGTATGCCAAGGGAGATGCGCTGGGAAAGATGTATCCCAGGAGGCATCTTATAAGATTTTTATCAGGCCTTGGTTTTTTAGCGGTCATACTGGCTGCTGTATTTTTCAGTCCATATATTTTATTGTCATTTATAATCCTTTTTTCTGCCTATAGCTACAAGCCCTACCGCAGGATGTTTTATAAATGGCAGGGTAATGAAAAATGCAGGCCCTCTCCGGCCTTAAGGATCCCTGCATTATTTTTCATACCATTACTTCTTATATATATAGATACCGCTAAAGCATTCGGATATCTTTACGGTCTTAAAAAAAGACAGCAATAGATTTTATATTGGTCAAAGATGCAGGTTTTTATTAATTATCTCACATTATTTGCGGAATCTATTATCTTTTTTTAGGTGGATTTTTATAATAAAATAAAAATATTATAATCAATTCATTTAATCATAGATATTTTTAATTAAATATGAGATAATACTATAAAATATATTTTATAAAGAAATAAAATATTAATTATAATATTATAAATATGAGGAGCAATGATATGGCATACGATGATGATATAAGGAAAATAGATACCAATGAATTGAGGGTCAACCTGACAAAATATCTTACTGAAAACTTGGGTGATACAATATTTATCACAAGATATAATAGATTGGTTGCTGAAATAAGAGTTTATACAGAGGAGACCAGGAGAAAGACTGAACTCAGGATAGCCAAAAAGATGCTGGAAGCTGCTGAAAGGGAAAGCAAGAAGTAATCCACCGGTCACACACGATCAAATCTTAAAGGATAGCACAACATTTTTCTACAAATGTATGTGCTATCTTATTTTCTACAGCAAACCTTATCGTCTCCTCAGCAGGAAATGCCATAGAGTCAATTCCGGCTTTTATTAATCCTATCTCCAAAAGGGACCTGCTGCGGCCCGACGGTTTTGCACATCCAAACGAGAGAAGGACATCCCCTGAAAGCTCCCTGGCATATTCTACCAGTCTTATGATCTCATCATGAGGGACTTTAGAAGAAATAAAATCTGCGGTCCTTGAAGCTTTTTTAAGTACAACAAAGACAAGTGAATCCACTCCAAGGGCCAGGGCATCTTTTACGGTCCTGAACTCATCTGAGAGTTTTCCATCCTCAAGACCGATTATTATATGGGGTGATACCTTCAGTCCATGACCTTTTAGTAATTTTATTGTATCAAGATAGTCTCTATATGTACGGTCCTTGAGATTATAGACCTCCCTTATAGCTTTCTGGCTTCCGATAAGGTTTACAAGGACGGCATCGACACCTGAGTTTTTAAGTGAAGCTGCTTCATCTTCATTTAAAAATCCTGTATGTATATAAATAGTAAGGAATGGATATTTTGATTTAAGTTCCTTTACTCCGGGAAGGATATTATTTACCGGAAGCTTTCCATCTGCGGCAAATCCCCCGCTTATCAACATACCTTTAAGGGATCCATTGCCGGTGTTTTTTGAGTTGTCTCCGGCTCTCTTTAAATATTTTTCTACCAGTTCCACAAGTTTTTTACTGTCACCGGCTGCAGACATATCTTTTAGGAGTTCTTTGCGGCAGTGCCGGCACATCAGGTCACATTCCCGGCCGGTAATACTTATATTAAGGAAGCTATCGGGAGAATTGACATAATAATCATTTATATAGACTTTACCACCGGGTACAGCAAATGTGAGGACCCGTTCATTTCCCTTTATCTTTATTTTCTTTCTTCTTTTTATTATTTAAATGTATATTTCTACTCATTATTGTACTTTTGCAGAAAGCAGGCTTTCAAGCTGCTTTTTTATAGTCTCCCTGTCCTTGCCGTCAGGGATAAATGGATAATTCCTGAAATCCTCCGAAGGTCTTTCATTTGCCAGGGGTCTGTTACAGGCTGCATATCTGTCATCTTCACCCGGGCAGCCCGAAGTCATGAAAGCAAACCCTTCTTCAATAAGATCATCAATATCATAATCAAAACCTGTTATAGAATTATTATTATCATACTTAATAATACCGGGACTCATGCCCTTATGATTTATAAGATAGGCAGCAATCTGTATCTTCCTGTATTTTAGGAGTTCTGGCGCAGGATGATCCTGGAGAATGCTTCCTCCCTCAGGATAGAATGAGAACAGATGCGTCTTTGCCCCGAGAATATATGCCCTGTATATAGTATCCACCATCTCCCTGTCTGTTTCTCCCAACCCGGCAATAAGGTGAATACCTGTCTTATACTTTTCAAAGACTTCTGTCGACCACTGCAGGACTTTCCAGTATTTGTCCCATTTATGAGGACCCTCTACACCGCTCCCGCGGTATTTTTCAAAGAGCCCTGGAGTTGCCGCATCGAGCGCAATACCTATCATATCTGCTCCGGCGTCTTTAAGTTTATGAAATACTTCCTTTTTATTTATTATAGTCGGTGATATAAGAAGACTCACCGGCAGGTCTATCTTATTTTTTATTTTCTCCGTGATAGAAATAGTATCTTTTACTGCATCCCTGTGAGTGATCATGGATATGCATATTCTCTGGAATGAGTTAGGAGTGGGTAAGTGTCCTCTCAAGTATGTCATCCAGCTTATACACCGGCCATTTGACCCTTATGAATGTCTTCTTTCCATCGGCAGCCGGACGGATATTTGAAATACCGCAATAGGCACACTTTCCTATACAGGGTTTATCATAGATGAGGAGAAGGTTTAATCCTGTAAGCTTTACCCTGTCCTTAAACCTGCCTTTTTCCATACCCAGGGATAGAGCCGCTGCAAGGCTTGTTTGAACATATTCCGGACTATTCATCACTGGACCTTTCATGTGGTCAGATACTTTTAAATCGAGCTTTGTATTTTGACATCGTAAATACTATACCCCCTTTAAAAAACTTGCAATATAATCCCTAAATCTTTATCATTTATTGGACTATGATCGGGACAGGATGTTAATATCTTCGGGAAATATCCCCGGAAATCTTAAATGTGATTATTTTAAATCAAACTGGAAATAAAAAATGGGGAAGGATCAATATGGAGGAGTACGGGAACGCAAAAGAAAAATACAAAAAAATAGGAGTTGATACTGAAAGTGCCCTGGAGCTTCTGGGGGGCATACCGGTCTCCATACATTGCTGGCAGCTTGATGACTGCGGAGGTTTTGAGACAAGTGATGCTGCATTGTCAGGAGGGGGAATACTTTCTACAGGGTGCTATCCCGGGAAGGCAAGGAACCTCAAAGAATTAATGGATGACCTGGAGAAGGTGCTTTCACTTATACCCGGCAAGAAAAAGGTCAATATTCATGCCATATACGGGGATTTTAAGGGCAAGAAAGTCGGAAGAGCCGAGATAGGACCGGAGCATTTTGAACCCTGGGTCAAATGGGCCAGGAAAAATGAAGTAGGCCTGGATTTTAATCCAACACTTTTTTCACACCCACTTGCAGAAAGCGGATATACTCTCGCAAACCAGGCAAAGGAGATCAGGAATTTCTGGATAGACCATGTTAAAAGGTCAAGGGAGATCTCGGATTATATCGGTAAGGAATTGGGTATTACCTGTATAAACAATATATGGATACCTGACGGGTCCAAGGACAATACTGTCACCAGGCTTGAGCACAGGCTATTACTAAAAGATGCCCTTGATGAGATATTCGAGCTGGATTATCCGGAAGAGAATATGATGGATGCTGTTGAAAGTAAATTATTCGGGATAGGCCTCGAATCCTATACTGTTGGTTCTAATGAGTTCTACTTTAGTTATGCAGTTCAAAAAGGAAAACTTATAACTCTTGATACCGGACATTTCCATCCGGCAGAGCTTGTATCCGATAAGATTTCTGCGGCCCTGCCATTTGTAAAAGGTATTCTACTCCATCTGAGCAGGGGTGTCAGGTGGGACAGCGATCATGTAACGACCCTTTCAGAGGAGATAGTGGCGATAATGCAGGAAATAGTCAGGGCTGGAGCCCTCGACCGGGTATATATAGGTACAGATTATTTTGACGGGTCAATAAACAGGGTAGGCGCCCTGGCTCTTGGGGCAAGGACCGTTATCAAGGCACTTCTTTTTGCCCTTCTTGAGCCGACAGCCATACTCAGGGAATATGAGATAAGTGAGAATTTCTTCGCGAGGCTTGCATTTCTTGAAGACCTAAAAATATTACCGGTTGGCGCGGTATGGGAAAAGTTCTGCAATGACCATGATGTTCCGGGAGATTTTAAATGGACAGATGATGTCCTGGAGTATGAACGGGATGTTTTAAATAAGAGATGAATAAGAGATGAAGACAGTTTTCAGGGTGATCGATACCGGCAGCTTAAATGCCGCAGAAAATATGGCACTTGATGAGGCCATGCTGGAGGCAAGGGCGGAAGGCCTTATACCTGATACTATAAGATTTTTGAGTTTTCGACCCCATGCAGCGCTTGTGGGCCAGTTCCAGACAGTGGAAAAAGAAATAAGAGGGGATTATTGCCGTGAAAAAGGGATAGACATCAACCGGCGCATTACCGGAGGAGGAGCCCTTTACTGGAACTGCAGCGATATAGGATGGGAGATATTTTCTGCCAGGGAAGGACAGTTCGGTGTATCCAGAGTAGAGGATTACTACAGGATCTTCTGCAGTGCAGTTGCAAGGGGACTTAATAATTTTGGAGTCAATGCTTCTTTCAGGCCGAGAAATGATATAGAAGTCGGGGGAAGGAAGATCTCTGGTTCCGGTGGGACATCTTCAGGCGATGCATTCCTTTTCCAGGGCACACTGCTTGTCGATCTTGATATCGAATCCATGCTCCGGTGCCTGAAGGTACCGGTTGAAAAACTCAGCTATAGCGAGATCGATTCATTGAAGGACAGGATAACCTGGCTCTCAAGAGAGGCCGGATACCTGCCGTCGAGGGAAGAGATAATAAGCGGATTGCTCAAAGGTTTTACCGAGGCGCTGGGTATCGGGAGTCTACCGGGGTGAACTGAGCAAAAAGGAAAAGGAACTTGCCTGCGTCGAAAGCTCAAATATTTTAGCAGCAGGAAGCATGTCTACAGGATAAAAGACAGGAAAAGCCAGTACTATCTAAAATCCATTATAAAATCACATAAAAATGTAATAAAGTGTTCTGCCAATATAGATATAAAAAGGAGAATGCTCAAGAACCTGTATTTTACAGGTGATTTCTTTGTCTATCCCAAAAGGGCCATTTTTGACCTGGAATCCAGGCTGAAAAATATCTCAATAAAGGACGGATGTGCAGAAAGGACCATAACTGATTTCTTCAAGGAATATCCCGAGCCCATATCCGGCGTCACTCCCGAAGAACTTATAGAGGTCCTGAAAAGCTGCATTGCAAAAACGGACCTGAAAAAATACGGTATTCCTTTTAAATATCTTAATGATATATACCTTGTCCACAGTGATTTTTCTGATAAAAACAAAATAGACTTCCTGCTTCTTCCATACTGTGCAAAGCTTCCTGAATGTGAGTTCCGATGCGGGCAGGGATGCAGTTTTTGCGGCAAATGCAGCATAGGCGATGTCATAAAGCTATCAGAAAAATATGGCATAGAGCATATGACTATAGTCAATTACGAACATCTTCATGAAACTCTTCTGGACCTTAAGAAAAAGGGGATGAAATATTATGCGGGATTCTGCTGTGAGGCATTCTATAATAAACACAAGCAGGATTTTGAAAAAGTGGACCTTCCCGGAATACTGTTAAACATAGACAACACTACCTGCTATGATCTGGGGAAGGAAGAGGACGCCTACCGGGGAAAATTTGAAGGATTTACAAATATTAAACTTGGCCTTGCTGAAAAAATATTTAAACTTATGACCTAGGAGCCGGTCCGAGGCTACAAATCGCTTCTTCCTTTAGCTTTGACATTTTGAAAAATATCAAGCTGCAACCGAGCAAAGTTCCCGACAGGCTCCCCGCTTTATCATTATATATATTAACTTATTAATATATATATAATGAATTATTTTAGATAATCTTGTAAAATATATATAATAATACCTCCATAATAAATATGTTAAGAAGAATAAAGAAATTCAATAGTAGAATATCTGTCAGAAACAAAATAATGACTGTGGTATTTGCGAGTTTTTTAATACTCTTTTTATTAGTGGATTTTTATGAATATAGGACACATATCAGAATACTGAATGAAGTATCTAGCGGAGCTCTTGAACACTCCATTGAAGAGTTTAATCACATAAAAGAATCTGATATTAAAACATTGTCAGTTACCCTGGAGACACTTCTTGAAGATGAAAAGACCAAAGATATATATATAGAGGGTGACAGGGAAAAGCTGTATGACTATACACATCCATTTTTCGAAAAAATAAAAGAAAAGTACGGGATAACGCACTGGTATTTTATCAATCCTGAACCAGATTCTACATGCTTTTTAAGGGTGCATAATTTTGAGATCTTTGGTGACAAAATAACCAGAGCTACATATATCGATTCAGTGGATTATAAAGATTTCGGGACAGGCTTTGAGTTGGGGAAAACAGCTTTTGCCCTCCGTGTCGTCCATCCTTATTATAGTGTAAGTGGCGAGCTCATAGGGTATATGGAGCTGGGAGAAGAAATCGATCATTTTCTTGAAATAATGAAGCAGCAGAGCGGAAACGATTTTATCTTATTTGTATTAAAGGAATACCTGGATCAAGAGGATTGGATATCTGTAAGGGAGATAAGGGGCCTGAGAAATAATTGGGATGATATGGAAGATATCCTGTTAATTGACCAGACTTCCGATCTCACTATTGATACAGATATAGATATTAAAAACATAGATGCTGAGGGAGCATTTTTAGGAAGAGTTTCGATCGAGGGTGCCCGCTACTCTAATTCGGTTTTTCCATTATATGATGCAGGTGGGCAGAAAGTCGGGGGAATTTTTGTAATTACTGATATCAGTTCTTCTTATATTGAATTTTATCAGAATCTTCTACTGATCTCATTGATATTCCTGGCAGTATTTGCAGCAATCGGTTTTTTCCTATATAAGACATTTGGTAAAATAAGCAAAGATCTTAAAGATGAACAGGCGAATTTAAAAGAGAGAATAAAAGAGTTAAACTTCCTGTATACTGTCGCCAATCTATCAATTAAATCAGGTATATCATTGGGTAAAGTAATTACTGATACAGTAAAAACAATACCTCCTTCCTGGCAATATCCGGAGATAACCTGCGGCAGAATAATAATAGGGGATAAAGAACACAGGACAGATAACTTCAAAGTAACAAAGTGGAAACAATCAGCCCCGATCAAAGTTGATAAGAAAATGATCGGGACGATTGAAGTATATTATCTGGAGGAAAAACCGGAAATATATGAGGGTCCTTTTCTTAAAGAAGAAAGAGATCTCATTGAGGCTGTGGCTAAAATGATAGGAAATATTATCCATAATAGAAATACGGTAAAAGAACTTGAAGAAACAAGAAATTGGGCAGTACAGGCATCAAGAGATGCTGTGACTGCAAATGATACAAAGAGCAGGTTTCTGGCAAATATGAGTCATGAGATAAGAACCCCGATGAATGCAATATTGGGTTTTTCAGAGCTTCTTGAGGATCATATAATAGAACCAAAACAAAGACAGTATCTTTCATCCATAAGGTCAAGCGGGAAAGCTCTCCTCGCACTCATAAATGATATCCTGGATCTTTCAAAGATCGAGGCAGGAAAAATAGAGATCCAGTATGGAGCAGTAAACCTGGAAAAACTATTTGATGAGATAGTTCTGCTGTTTGCTGCAAGGGCCAAAGAAAAGGGACTTAGATTATTAACAGTTATAGACAAGAAACTGCCAAATGTCCTTCATTTGGATGAAGTAAGGGTCAGGCAAGTACTTATTAATCTTATCGGTAATGCAATAAAATTCACAGAGAAAGGTTATATCAAGCTTGAAGCCAAAGGGGTCTATCATAAAAATCAGAGCAAGATCAACCTGCAATTTTCAATAAAAGATACAGGTATAGGAATATCTTCTGAAAACAAAAAAGTGATCTTTGATCCTTTCAAGCAGAGCAAAAAACAAAGTGTCGGGAAATATGGAGGAACGGGCTTAGGGCTTTCAATAACAAAAAAATTAGTGGAGTTGATGGAGGGGGCCATATCCCTTGAGAGCTCTATCGGCAAGGGAAGTAATTTTACTATAATATTAAAGAATATTGCAGTAGCATCTTTAGATGATATCTCTACCGGCGAAGAAGATACCCTGCCGGCTAATATTAGATTTAGAAAACAGACAATACTCATAGTTGATGATATTGAATCAAACAGAGTACTTCTAAGGGAATCATTAAAACCTTATGATCTTAAGACAATAGAAGCCGTAAATGGCAAACAGGCTATCGATATGCAAAAGAATATTCTCCCGACCTGATACTTATGGACCTGAGAATGCCGGTAATGGACGGGTATAAAGCAATAAAGATATTAAAAGCTGACAGCATCCTAAAAGACATTCCGGTTTTTGTGCTTACCGCATCTGCAATGAAGGAAGAACAAGAAAAAATAGATAATTTGAATTGTGAAGGTTATCTGAGAAAGCCCATAGAAAAGAATAAACTACTGCGTGAGCTTATAAGATTTCTTGCTTATACCGGGGATAAAATGGAATCCGGAAAAGAAGAGAAAGAAGAAGGGGAAGATAGAACTGCCAGTACATTAAAAACTATTGCCGGGAAGAAAACAGGTGTTGGCCTTACTTCAGGACAGAAGAAGAAACTTCCTGAACTTATTAGATTAATGGAGGGCAAGCTAAAAGATGACCATAGTGGGGTCACAGAGTCATTTATTATGGATGACATAAAGGATTTTGCAGTAAGGGTAGGGGAATTAGGTAAAGAGTATAATGTAGTTGTGGTCCAGGAGTGGGCAGATAGGATCATCAGCCAGGCAGAAAGTTTTGATATGGAGAATCTGCCTGCTGCGCTTGAATATTTTAAAAGATTGACTGACGAAGTTAAAAAATTATTAAACTGATCCTGAAGACCGGACTGCCCGGGATTTGTTTTTTATTTTATTAATTAATTTTATGGCAGCGAACTATTTATAATAAGAGGCGGTAAACATGAATGATGGTGATATATTTAAAGAAAAGACCCCACTGGTCCTGATAGTGGATGATCTGGCAAAAAACCTGCAGGTATTGGGAACTATATTAAGTAAGCAAAACTATAAAGTTGCCGCTGCAAATAATGGCGAACAGGCTCTAAAAATTGCCGGCAATACTCTTCCCGATCTTATACTTCTTGATATTATGATGCCTGGTATAAATGGTTTTGAAGTATGTTCCAGGCTGAAAAAGGACCCGAAAACTGCTGGTATACCCGTAATATTCCTAACAGCAAAAATAGAACCTGAAGATATTATTAAGGGATTTGAAGCAGGTGCCATAGACTATGTGACCAAGCCGTTTAATTCTATAGAACTTTTGGCCAGGACCAAAACACACCTTGAGTTAAAAATAAGCAGGGATCTGCTGAAGATAAAAAATGAACAATTAAGGGAACTGGCAATTACAGATAGCATGACCGGACTATATAACCACCGTTATATTATTGATAGCCTGGTAGAAAGGATTGATGAAGCTAAAAGATACAAGCAACCATTAGCTGTGGCGATGCTTGATATCGACTATTTCAAAAAAGTAAATGATAGTCACGGCCACCTCTTTGGGGATTTTGTATTGGTCAGGA
>PVMK01123631.1_pt1 | contig 26859 bp, 27 predicted proteins | sample 1853481 | NCBI WGS metagenome assembly PVMK01 (sample SAMN08533507, study PRJNA380276) | Marine sediment metagenome, whole genome shotgun sequencing project. | reverse complement strand
AGCTCGATCACCCCGACACCCTTGCCTGGCCCTGGACGAGGCGGCGCAGATCCATCAGCTCTGCGGGAGCCACGCGTCGTCGAGGAGAGAGCGCAGGAGCTACTCGCACTCGCCCGCGAGTGGGGGTTCCTGGAGTATCGCGCCACGGCTGAATTTCTTCATGGCTGGACCTTGGCAGCCCGCGGACAGGTCGAGGCCGGGGCGGCGCAGATGCGACGTGTCCAGGATGGCGACTTCCACATGGGCGCCGAGATAGCGGAACCGTATTTCGTATGTCTTGCGGCGGAGACGTATTCGAACGTTGGCGACACGGAAGAGGGGCTGGATCTGCTGAACGAAGCACTGTTACTCACTAGGAATAGCGGGATGCATTACTGGGACGCCGAGCTGATTCGCATGAGGGGCGTCCTGGTGCTCGCTCTCTCAGGCACTGAGGAAGCCGAAGCCAGCTTTGAACACGCGATAAGAACGGCCCGCGACCGGCGTGCCAAATCGCTGGAATTGCGAGCGGCAACGAGTCTCGCGCGCCTGTTGCAGGGACGGGGAGACAGCACCAGAGGCCGGGCCGTCCTGAAACCAGTCTACGACTGGTTCACCGAAGGTTTCGACACTGCCGATCTGACCGAAGCAAGGGTGCTATTGGAAGAGCTGTGCTGAGTTGCGCTGGCGAGCCACCACCCGGAAGCAATACACGTTGGCTGACGGGAGCAGAAGAGGTGCGTTCTTTGCTGGAAAATTAACAATACCCGCCGCACCGGCGCTTTCACGCGCCGGTGCGGCAGTATGGTCAAAATCCGTACCCCGCGGGCGCGTTGCCCGCGAGGTACGCCGCGGATCAGTTCACCGCGTCTTTCAGTGCCTTCAGAACAGTGACTTTTACCGCCGTCTTCGCGGGTACGGAAATTGGTTCACCCGTGATGGGGTTGCGTGCCATGCGCGCTTTGCGCTGTACGCGGCGTATCTTCACGCCCACGTCGGGGACCACAAACTCCCCTGACCCGCTTGCCATCATGTGCCGTTTGGCGAGATCGCTGAGCGCCGCGAGCACGGAGCGAATTTGAGAGCGGGGCAGGCCCGTCTCTTCCGCCAGGCTCTCGAGAACCTGTGCCTTCGTCTGCTTCGCCGCGATGGCGCCGTGGCTGCCGCCGTTTCCAGTACTAGTGCTAGTGCTTAATGCCATGGTGAGGATCTCCTCTGACCGATTATAAATTCCAGTCGATCCACCGGATCACCAGATATTGTAGTAGGCATGCACGGAAAACCACAACATATTGATAATTGGTCGGTTCCCAGGCGGGAAGAGATGCTTGTGGGGAGCACAATCAGGGATCTGGCAGGCTGATTGGCGCGGTTTTATAGCGCTAATCAGCTATTAAACAGAACCATTGATGCAAAACCGAGAAATCAGCGTGTTTCACCCCTTGGGCTCCCCGGCCTCCTGGAGTTCCACCAGGATGCCGTCACGGACCTTCTGGGTGCCTTCCACCACCACCCGCTCGCCCTTCTTCAAGCCCTTTGCGACCACCCATTGCCCCTGGTGGACGCCGCTTACCTCCACACGGCGGGATTGCACTTTGTCGCCTGCACCTACCACGTACACTTGATTGCCGGTCTGAGACTCGACCAGGGCCGACTTCGGGATGAGCAACGCGCCGGACTGCTCGCCGACGAACACCCGCACCGGCGCGTACTGCCCCGGGATCAGCCTCACGTCGCTGGGCGCGCATAGACGTTTGAGCGGGGTTCGAGAATTTCGCTGCCTATTGACAGGGAGTGCGGCGTCCCATCTCATGTCGGGCCCTTTCGCCGGCGGCGTTTCCATGGATCTGATCACCCTTCGCGACATCGAACTCGGCTTCGGCGGTGATGCGCTGCTGGAAGGGCTCTGTTTGCGGGTGGCCAGCCGGGAGCGTGTGTGCCTGGTGGGACGCAACGGATGCGGCAAGACGACGCTGCTCAAGCTGGTGGCGGATGAGCTGCAGGCCGATGGCGGCGAGATCATTCGGGATCCGGCGATTCGCATCGCCGGTTTGCCGCAAAGCGTGCCCAAAGACGTATGCGGCAGTACCCAATCGGTGGTCTCCGCCGGCCTCGGCGAGCTGGGTGCGCTCACGGAGGAGCACCGGCGCCTCAGCATTGCCTCGGGGGAAGGCGGAAGCCTGGCCGCCCTGGAGGCAGTCCATCAGCGCATCGAGGCCGCCGGCGCATGGGATATCGAGCAACGTATCGAGCGCACCCTGACCCGTCTGGGGTTGGATCCGGAGGCCGCATTCGAAGATCTTTCCGGCGGGCTGCAACGGCGGGTGTTGCTGGCCCGCGCCCTGGTCTCGGAGCCGGACTTGCTGTTGCTGGACGAACCCACCAATCACCTGGACGTGGAAGCCATCGAGTGGTTGGAGGATCTGCTCACTGGCTGGCGTGGTGGTGTGCTGTTCACGACCCACGACCGGCAGCTGCTGGCGCGGGTGGCCACCCGCATTATCGAGCTGGAGCAGGGACGCCTGACGTCCTGGCCCGGTGACTACGCGAACTACCTGCGCCGGCGCGACGAGCGCCTGGCGGCCCAGTCCATCGAACGCGAGCGCTTCGAGGCCAAGCTCGCAAGGGAAGAGACCTGGATCCGCCAGGGCATCAAGGCCAGGCGCACCAGAAACGAGGGTCGGGTACGCCGGCTGGAGGAAATGCGCACTGTGCGCGCTCGCCGGCGCAAAGACGTGGGCACCGCACGCATCACCGTGCAATCGGCGGAAGCCTCGGGAAAGCGCGTCTTCGAAGCGCGCTCGCTCTCGTTCAGCTTCGACGAACAGCCGATCATCGAGAACTTGAACACGACCATCGTGCGGGGCGATCGGATCGGCATCATCGGCCCCAACGGCTCGGGCAAGACCACGTTGCTGCGCCTGCTGGTGGGCGAACTGCAGCCCGTTTCCGGTGAATTGCTCACCGGGGCGCGGGTGCAGATAGCGTACTTCGACCAGCATCGCGCACGGCTCGATGAGGCCGCTACCGTCGTCGACAGCGTCGCCGATGGTGCGCAGCAGGTGGCGGTAGAAAACGGCCAGAGGCATGTCATCGGCTATTTGCAGGATTTCCTGTTCACGCCTGAGCGCGCGCGATCCCCCGTCAGCGTGCTCTCCGGCGGGGAACGCGCGCGTCTGCTGTTGGCGCGCTTGTTCGCGAAACCTTCGAATGTTCTGGTCATGGACGAGCCCACCAACGATCTGGACGTGGAGACCCTGGAGATGCTCGAAGAGCGCCTCATGGATTATCCGGGCAGCCTGCTTCTGGTGAGCCACGATCGGGCATTTCTCGACAACGTGGTCACCTCCACGCTGGTGCTCGAAGGCCAGGGCCGCGTCGGGGAGTACGTGGGCGGCTACGGTGATTGGCTACGTCAGCGCCCGGTGGACGGCGAACGGGAGCAAAAGCCCGCGGGCCTCAGCCCCGGCAAACAGAGGAAATCATCACAGACTCGTCCAGCCTTGAGCTACAAGCACAAGCGTGAGCTCGAAGCCCTGCCGGAGCGCATCGAAGACCTGGAAAAGGAACTCACCGATCTGCAGGCTCGGCTGGCCGACCCGGAATTTTACAAGCAGGAAGCGGCCGAGATAGTGGCCGCCCGCGACGCCCTCGCCCGGGTGCAATCGGAGCTGCAGACGCACTATGAGCGCTGGGCGCAGTTGGAAGCGCTCACCGGGGGGCAGTTAGACTGAGTCTAGAAAAGCACCGTTCGAACAAGCCCGAGCGCGCACGGACAGCGATTTAGGTCTATTATTTTCCACTCAATGGGCGTACAGTGCGCCGGCCGCGCGCTGGCAGGTCTATTGAGCAAACGGCACCCGCGGCATGTTCTTAGCAGTTATCCCTCCACACGAAATAACACCGCTTGAAACGGCGCAGGCTTGTCCTGCCGGGCCGCGTTTCACTACGCCAGGACGGTGCTCAAGCACCGCGCCGGGTACTTAATTTCTATCTAAAGGTAAATATTATGGCTACTGGAACCGTAAAGTGGTTCAACCCTGCCAAGGGTTTTGGATTCATTCAGCCCGAAGACGGCGGCAAGGATGTGTTCGTCCACATCTCCGCGCTGGAGCGTGCCGGCATCTCGTCCGTCGCCGAAGGTCAGAAGGTCGAGTATGAGCTGGCCGCCGGGCGCGACGGTCGAGCATCTGCAGAAAACTTGAAGCTCACCGACTAGCGCGAGCTATCGACGACTAGAAAGAGGCGGCTGTGCCGGTGGGCACAGCCGCCGTGTCTCAAGGGACTTTCCGGAGCTCTCGGTGGCTTCAAAGATCCTTGGACCGAAGAAGGATCGAGCCGTCTTCCTCGAAGGCTTCAGCCTCGATCAGTATTCTCGCCTTGGCTTGAAGCACCGCGCGATTTTCCGCGACGGCACGCATGGGCGCGTCTGCGGAAGCTTGAAATTTCATCTGCAGAACTTCCATGGTGATCTTGCACAGAACCCGTCTCTGATCGACTTGAGCGGCGATACTCGCCACTTTGGTCATGGGGTTCCAGCATTCGAGCATGGGAAACGTGATCTCGGTTTCATCCGAGTTCGAAGTCTTGTGACGAGTTAAATACATATCTTTCCGTTTCTTGCCATGAATTGCTCAGGTCGGGCTGTGGACGATCAGTAGCGCCGACCGCCGCGGCCACCGCCGGTCTTTTCTTTCGCAATATTGACGATGAGATTGCGTCCATCCAAGGACTTCCCGTTCATTTCCAAGGCCGACTCGGCATCCTGCTGGGTGGAAAAGGTGACAAAAGCGAACCCACGTGAGCGGCCGGTGTCTCGATCGGTGATAAGCCGCACCTCGTCGAGTTCCCCGTAACTCGAGAAGGCAGTCTCGACGTCGGATTGTGTGGCGGTGAAGGCGAGATTGCCCACGTAGAGCTTATTCTGCTGCATTTTTATGCCTCCTGAAGGCGATTGTTGCGTGGCATCGGACCCCCTCGAGACACCACGGCCCCTTCAGACTAAGACACCGATTCCTTAACGAGTGATGGCCGATGAACCAAACACTATACCACAATTGGCTTATTTGAGCACGAAAGCGGCTGCGGGGCCCGTGTAGACGCGGATTCTTAGCCGTCATCACAGCGATATTCCCAGCTTCCGTCCTTCGTAAATGGCATGCACGGCCCAGCGCGGCGCCACGCAGTCGCCCACGGCGTGCAGCGCGAAGTCACTGCCGGCCAGTGCGTCCATGAGTGTGGTCTCGGCCACATTGGGCGTCGCCAGAATCAGCGCATCGTAGTCCTCGCGCCGTTCGCTGCCATCGAGCAGATCGACGATGGTGGCGCCGTCGCCGTGCCATTCCCGGATCGCGGCATCGGTGATGAACGCGACGCCGAGTCGCTTCAAGGCACTGCGCAACGGAAAGTCCGCGGCACTGCGCACCAGCTCCTTGCCGACCATGCCCTCGGGAGTAAGCAGCGTGACCTGGTGGTTCTGCTCCGCCAGATGCCAGGCGGTGCCGCAGCCGCGCCAGTGACCGCCGTCGTCCAGGAGAAGAATCCGCTTGCCGGGTCGGCAGGCCCGCGACATCACGTCTTCCACCGGCCAGACGTTGGCGTTGTGCATGCCTTCGATGCGCCCCGGGGTCGGTCCGAAACGCTGAAAGCCGCTGTCATCGGGTAGCGATCCGGTGGCGATGACCACGGTGTCGGCAGCGAAAGCTTTCACCTCGTCGGCTTCCATGGGCGTGTTCAGCCGCAGGTCCACCTGGTGGTGCTGGAGCTGGCCCTCGTACCAGGCCAGCAGATCGAGGATCTGTGCCCGACGCGGCTGCATGCCGGCCAATCGAAACTGCCCGCCCAGCTGATGGGAAGCCTCGGCGAGGGTCACCCGATGTCCGCGGGCGGCGGCGGTGCGCGCCGCTTCCATGCCCCCCGGTCCGCCACCGACCACCAGTACCCGCCGCGGCCCCGGCGACGGCGACAAGCCATCGCCCCCCCACTGAAACTCGCGTCCCGCGGAAGGATTGACCAGGCACGAGATCCAGTAGTCCCTGGAGCGCCGCCCCCAGCACATCTGGTTGCAGGAGATGCATGGGCGGATGTCGCCGGGCCGGCCTTCCAAGGCCTTGTTGGCCATGTGTGGGTCGGCGATCTGACCGCGCACGATGCTCACCATGTCGGCCTGGCCGGACCCGATCACGGCGTCGGCGTTCTCCGGCGTTCGGATGTGACTTTCGGCCTGGATGCGGGTGTGGCTGACGACGGCTTTCAAGGCTTCGGCAAAAGGTGCGCCCAGCTTGTCCTCGTATAGGAAGGTCGGCATGAGCTTGTAGAAATCGAAATAACTGCCGGTGCCGCAGGTGACATAGTCCACCAAGCCGCGCTGGTCGTGCCAGGCGACGATTTCAGCCAGGGATTCCAACGACAGTGCCACGCTTGTTTCCGGATCGCAGCTCACGGCCATGCCGATGATGAAGTCCTCGCCCGTGAGCTTGCGAATCCGCGTGATGATGTCGGTGGAAAAACGCACCCGGTTCTCCAGGCTGCCGCCCCAGCGGTCGTCGCGCCGGTTCGACCAGGGGGTCCAGAACTGATCGATGAGGGCATGGTAGGCGGCGAACAGCTCCACACCGTCGAACCCGGCAGCGTGCGCCCGGCGCGCGGCCTGGGCAAAGCCTTCGATGAGCTCTTCGATCTGCGCCTCGCCCATGGCGTGGCTGCCGTCGGAATCGTGGTAGGAGGGCAGGCCGGACGGCGACCAGGCCGGCTGGAAGGAATTGTCGAAGTCGCCGTGCTGCCCCACGTGGTAGATCTGATGGATCATCACGCTGCCGAGCTCGTGGCAGGCATCGGTGATGCGGCGAAAGTGCGGGATCACCGCGTCGTCTGCGTGGCGGAAGTTGCCGCGGGTGAGAACCCCTGTGGCATGGGCAGGGATGGGCTCGCAGACGATCATGGCCGCGCCGCCCCGGGCACGTTCGCTGTAATACCCCAGGTGGCGTTCGCCCGGCAGCCCGTCTTCGGCCATGTTGGCCGTGTGGGCGCCGAAATTGAGCCGGTGGCGCAGAGTCTTGTGGCGCAGGCTCAAGGGCTGGAAAAGATGCGGGAACAGCTTCGACATGACAGTGCCTGGCGTCGGCTTTTCTTACATCCGAGATTGATTCTCGATAATGCCTACAACCCATTGATAAGGAAAGCTATTAGTGTATGCCTTCATGGAAATTATCAACACCGGCGGAGATTCTTGCCAGCGGCGCCCGGCGCCCCGTCGAGAAATCTTACATGGCCTGGGGAAGGCGGTTCCCTGGGCAGCTAAGCCATTGATTCCGGGACCTTCTCACAAATGGCACGGCAGTTGCACGGAGACTGTCGGGGCCATTGTCCATGGGCGACGCCGCGGAACGGCAGGTTGCCGGTGGCCGATGGTGCCTGGCGTCCACGAATCCACTGGTTCGGCCGTCATGGCCTGGATTCCGGATGTCGTTACCTTTCGTCCGATTCGCTTCCCCTCGGACGTAAGCCACACGCCGCCCTTCGGGCGGCGTGTTCTTGTGGACGCCTGTTGACGGTCGGCCAGTAATTCGGTAATTTTCGAACTATCGAAATACTAAAGGGCAGGGACATTCGAATGAAACGCATACACATCGGTCTGGACGTACAGGATCTGGCACAGTCGGTGCGCTTCTACAGCGATCTTTTCGGAGCACCCCCGAGCTTGGAGAAATCCGACTATGCCAAGTGGATGCTGGAGGATCCCCGGGTCAACTTCTCCATCACCGCGCGGGGGAAATCCCAGGGTGATGTGCACTTCGGCATCCAGGTGGAGAGTGCGGAGGAGTTGCATGAAGTTACCGGGCGCCTGGAGCGGGCCGGCAGAGAGGTGCTGGCCGAGCCCGAGGCCGTGTGTTGCTACCACCACTCGGACAAGGCCTGGATTCTGGACCCGGACCGGATGCGTTGGGAGACATTTCACCCCCACGGCGAAGCGGCCGAATCCGGTGAAGAGAACGCCGTGCTGGAAGCGCTGCGCGAGGGTCGGAAGTGCTGCTCCTGAGCGGAGCCTGGAAAGCCGCTGGGAGCGCGGCAGGGCAGCGTCGGTGGCTCAGTTAGTCGGCCAGTAAGTCGGCCAGTAAGTCGGAATCGGGCGGCGCCGGGGCCCGCCCACCGCAGGGTTCCGATGGCCGGCGCCGGAATCCGGCGGCCGGCCAGGGCCCTGGCGATGGGGTCTTATGCCCCGATTCTCGCGCCGTTCTCAGTATCCTGCCTGGGCCTGAAAAGAGGTCATTCCCTGGGCTTTGCGAAACTGCAGCAGGCGCAGGGTGTCTTTTCGATCTTTCAGCAGTTGGCGCAGGTAGGACTTGGCGACCTTGGTGCCGGGCTCGCCGCCGTGGGGCGTATCGTCGAGCCTGGCATCCAGGCCTGAGATTTCCTCGACCAGCTGATCTTCGGTCCAACGTATGACTGTGTTCATAATTCAGTTCCCCTCTGAACGGTTGCAATGACGGTTTGATATCTGCCCTTTACCTATGCGCATGCCGTGCCAACTTGGTTCGGAATGTGAGGTCCATCACAGGAAATCGCCCACGTGTGGGGGAAATTGTGAACTGCCGCAAACGCAGTCACCATTTCGTGGTTGCCCGGGTACCCGGGGGTGGGGCCACCACCCGCATAGTGTGAAGTCCGTCGTGGGGCGGTGACGGCGGTCGGTCAGGCTGTCGAAAAACCAACAACTGGGATTGTGCGTACAATTGCGCCACTTCCATGGGCCCTGAGCGCGGGGCCGTTCTGACGGGGCATAAAAACAAGATGAACTTCGATACTCTGGATATGGCGCGCCTGCGTGGGCTGGCCGGCAACAAATGGCAGCGCTACGGACCCGAGGTGCTGCCGGCCTGGGTGGCGGACATGGATTTCCTGCAGGCGGCGCCCATCCGAGACTACGTCACCCACGCCGGCGCCACGGGGGATCTGGGCTACCCGTTCGCCCAGGGCCCCGAACCCCTGCCGACGATCTTCGCCGAGCGCGCCATGCAGCGTTACGGCTGGCAGGTCGATACTGAGCGCGTCGAGCTGATCATCGACGTAGTCCAGGGGCTCTATCTGGGGCTCGATATATATTGCCAGCCCGGAGAGGGCGCCATCGTCCCGACGCCCGTGTATCCCTACTTCCTGACCGCCGCCGTAGACAATGATCGGCGCGCCATCGCCAACCCCCTTGTTTCCGATGGCTCGCGCTTCGTCATCGACTTCGATGCCCTGGAGGCATGCATCGATGACGGCACCCGGGTGCTGATGGTGTGCAATCCGCACAACCCCACCGGCCGGGTCTTCCTGCGCCAGGAGCTCGAGGCCCTGGCAGAGGTGGCGCTACGCCACGACCTGGTGGTCATCGCCGATGAGATCTTCGCGGACGTGGTTTACCAGGGGCATCGTTACATCCCTTTCGCGAGTCTCGGTCCGGAGATCGCTGCACGCACGGTGACCTTTCATTCGGCCACCAAGGCCTTCAACCTCGGTGGCATTCGCCTGGCAGTGGCCGTATTCGGCAGCGAGGCGCTGCATCGGCGCTTCAAGGCCGTGCCGGCACGCCTTCTGGGCGGCCACAACTGCCTCGGCATCAACCTCACGCGGGTTGCCTGGCAGCAATGCGACGATTGGCTTGCCGGCGTCGTGCCGTATCTGCAGGCGAATCGTGACTTCGTGGCCGACTTCCTGGCCCGGCGGATGCCGGCGGTGAGCGCGGTTTGCCCCGAAGCGACCTTCTTTACCTGGATGGACTGCCGTGAGCTGGATTTACCGGGCGGGCCCTACGCGTACTTCCTGGAACACGCCAAGGTTGCACTCAGCGACGGCGCACCCTTCGGTGAAGTTGGCGAGGGGTTTGTGCGCCTCAACTTCGCGACGCCGAGAAAGCTGCTGGAGAAAATACTCGAACAACTGGCCGATGCGATCGAAAAGTAAGCCCTGGCACCGTCCCCGCGCCGTCGGCGGCGAAAACACCATTCACTTGCAGTGCCCGCCGGGCGCTCCGCCCAATAAGCATATTGTACGCCGGATGTAAGCCATACATTGGAATGTGGACGATGAGTACCCAGGGAACTGACGGATCCGCGGTGCTTCGATTTCGCAGGTGGTTCCTCCAACGGACGCGCATCGTCTGGATAATCGGGATTTTTGCCGGCAGCTATTTGACCGGTTACGCAGGGCAGAAGCATCCGGGGGTCGTGGAAACGGAGTTTCACGGCTATCCCACCACTGCATCACCGAACTTCACACGCGACTCCCTGTCACCTGCAGTTGCGGTAGGAATCCGCCAGTATCTCGCTGAAGCCACGCCAATCGCCTTCGCAATCGAGGAAGATGGATCATTTTTCGTGTGGTGGCGGTGTGAAACCCGGTGCCGCTACGACATCGACAAGTCGCTGCGCACGTTAATGGCCGGTTGCGAGGCCATGCGAGTTGGCTCCCGTTGCTATATCGCGTATGCAGGTGCGACGCGCAGCTCGGTTCTTCAGTTCAAACCAGTCGTGCCGCATAGACTGCTCCAAGCAGATGGGACTCAGGCGCTTGGACCGGGTGAAGCACATGGGGCAATTGTCTACTTCCCGGGTTTCGGTGGCTGGAATCTCGGCTACCACAATGCCCATGCGCGCTTGGACGATGCATGGGTGTCCCCGCTGTACCACGCACTGAACGATCTGGGGTGGGACATCCGCGTCATGAAAATCGAGAACCAACATGACAGGAGCGCACTAGGGAGAAATTCAGAACAGTACGGGAGGGTCGCGGGCGCCATCGTAGACACACTCCGCCAGAAGGGATACGGCCGCATTGTTTTGGCGGGTGGGTCTCGCGGCGCGGCTGAGATCCTGTTGGCAACCGCCAACGGTGTGACGCCGGACGCGGTGATCCTCACTGAACCAAATGATTCCGGAGGAATTCTTACTCGAGAAGGTGAAAAGCACGAAGCCAACACGAAGCAGCCAGAAGAGATGTTTGGGCGAATCTCCGAGTCAGACATCCCCAAAATTGTGCTGATATACTTCGAGTCTAGTTTCTGGACGAGTGGTTTTTCGGAGTATCTGGACGCGCACGCGATGACAGACTCGGTGTTTCTGATCGGGAAGCCCGAAGAATTGCGTGGTCACGTGGCGGGAAGTAGCGAACGCTTCGCCGGCCACGCAGATTGCATTTCCAAATACTTGCTCGGTGAAGTAGCACGATACGAGGACTGTCAACTGCCACGGTATGATGTAGCCGATATCAAGTACTGGCAAAACCGCGACCAGATCCTCGCCGGGGGCTTGCAACCCCTTTCAGCTGAGCAAGTGGCCGCGAAGCTAACGGGCAACACCCTTTGTGAATTCGATTGGGACGAACAACGTGTGAGATTGGATTGGCATTGCGGGTACTTTGGCTCTGATTTCCGGCTGAAGGATTCGGCCGCCTATATCGATCAGCCATACAACAACTATGGCGAAATTGAGTATGTGGAGGGTGGCTACTGCATGCGCGACGGATTTAGTATCTATACCGATTTGGAGTGCACCGATGTATTCATTGACGGCGACAAAGTGTTAGTGGTGAGCCGGCGCGAGGGTGACGCAGGCGCGCTGGCGGTCCTTCCTGGAAATCAGATTAAGACCCATGACGTGGTGTGCGCGTCTACATTGAATGGGATTCTTTGCGGGAAGCGCGAACCCCGTGAAACACCCTTGCAAGCAGCTCTGCGATTGGCGCGGTCGATGGAATGACGGCGATCACTAAAGCCATGTGTTTGGTCCTCATCCTCGGATGCTAGATGAGTGTGCCGTGAATCCGAGTTCCAAAGTCGCCAATCGCACACCAGACGAACAAGTACGGCCATCCGTGCCGCTGGTGCCGGCGCGCCGTGGGCGCGGCGTTCAGCGCTCCATCGTATTCATCGTCATCCTCACCATAGTCGTGCTGGTGGGCTTCGAAATTCGCGATCGCGTCACCCATATTTCCGAGACCGACGCGCGCATCGCGGGTCACCTGGTCACCATCAGCAGCCGCGTGGCGGGCTGGGTGACCAACGTTTCGGTGGAGGAGGGCGATGCTGTCAGCGTGGCCCAAGTGCTGGCAATCATCGACGACAGGGAATCGCGACTGCGCGTCCGTCAGCTGGAAGCACAGGTCCGTGTCATCGATGCCGATCGTGATCGTCTCGGCGCCGAGCGCGAGCTGATCGATGAGCAAACCCGCAGTCGACTCGAAACCCAGCAAGCGCGATTGAATGCGGCCAGGGCCTCAGTGTCGGTGCTCCAGGCCCAGACCGACCTTGCGACGGCCGATCTGGGCCGCGCACGTTCGCTTTTCAAGAAAGGAGTTGTTTCCCGCCAGGAGCTCGAGATGGCCCAGGCGGAAGCTCGGCGACTCGAAGGCCAGCATCGCATGGCGGTGGCCGAGCTCGAAGAGTCGCGGGCAAAACTCGTTGAGGAACGCGCCGAGCGCGCACGGCTCAAGGTGCTCGACAAGCAGTTGGAAAAGCTCGTCCACGAGCAGGCGGAATTCCAGTCGCGGCTCGAGCAGCAGAAGCTCGACTTGACCGATCGCACCATTCGCAGCCCGGTGACCGGGGTCGTGGACAAAACCTTTGTGGATGCAGGCGAGTTCGTAACCCCGGGGCAGCGGCTTGCGGTGGTTCACGATCCCGCCAACGTCTGGGTGGAAGCCAACATCAAGGAGACGCAGATTCGAAAGCTCGCGATCGGTCTTCCGGTAGAGGTTTTCATCGACGCGTTTCCCGGTGACACGTTCAGTGGCAAGATCATCAGCATCGGTCATTCCACCACCGGCAGCTTCGCGCTGCTGCCGAATCCCAATCCCAGTGGAAATTTCACCAAGATCACCCAGCGCCTGCCGGTGCGGATCGCCATCGCGCAGCGTGAGCAGAAATTGCGCCCGGGAATGATGGTCGAGGTCAGGATTGACGTCCGCGGCCGCTGAGCCAGTGCGCGGCGAAGACTCTTCCCTTTACCGGGTGATGGTTGCCATCACCGGCATGACGGCGGCGTTCAGCATGGTCTTCTCCGGCACCATCGTGACTGTCGCGGTTCCGGACGTAATGGGCACGTTCGGCGTCGGTCAAGACAAAGCGCAGTTCCTGACCACCGCCTACGTTGCGACCATGGTGGCCAGCCAGCTCCTCAGTGCGTGGTTCGTCATGGTTTTCGGACGGCGCACAGCCTTCCTCCTGGTCCTTGGTCTGTTCATGGCCGGCGGGCTCGTCTGTGCCCTCAGCCCGAATCTCGACGTGATCATCCTTGGGCGCGTGATGCAGGGGTTTACCGCCGGTATCGTTCAACCGCTGGTCATGGTCACGGTGTTCGAGCTGTTCCCGGAACACCGCCGCGGTACCGCAATGGCCATCTACTCCACCGGTTTGGTGCTGGCACTCGGTCTCGGACCGGTGGTCGGCGGAATCACCATCGATACGTTGGGTTGGCGTTACGTGTTCTATGCGCCGTTGCCTTTCGTGGTGGTGGCGTTTCTCCTCGGCACCGTGTTCATGCCGGCCGGGGAGCGAAGCAGCGTGCGTCCGCACTTCGATTGGGCCGGCTATGCGTCGCTTTGCGTCTCTTTGTTTTGCGTCATGTCGGCCATCGCCAACGGGCAACGCGAAGGCTGGACCTCCGATTCAATCATGGCCCAGCTTCTAGTGGGCGGCGTCGCCGCTGCCTTGTTCATCAGGTCCCAGCTTCGCCCGAGCGCCGTCCTGCTGAAGCTGGCACTGTTTCGCAAATGCCCGATTCGCGGCTGCGGCGAGCGTGGCCTTCGTGTTCGGAGTAGGCAATTTTTCCCTCACTTACGCGGTCCCGGTATTCGCACAGCTCGTTCAAGGTTACACACCGACCCTCGCCGGCTTCGTGTTGCTGCCGGCGAGCCTGGTGGTGGTGTGCATGGCGCCCTTCACCGGATGGTTGTCCGACCGCGTTCCCTCACAGTATCCGATTATGGGAGGCCTCATCCTCTTCGTCGTCGGGGCACTTCTGCTGGCCGGTACCGACGTGAACACGATATTCTGGACCATGGCGTTGTTCGCGCTGGTCGGACGCATCGGCATGGGCTTCATCAGCGCGCCGCTCGCCTCCACCGCCCTTCGCGCCGTCACCTCGGAGGAGTTGAGCCAGGCATCCGGCACACTCAACTTCTGCCGCCAGCTTGGTGGCGCGCTCGGCATTAACGCCTTGGTGGCCTGGCTGGAGATTCGCACCCAGTTTCACGGCGACGCCCTGACTGCTACCCAGGTCGCGGACAATGTGGCTACCCGGGAACTGCTGGAGCAAACGAGCCGAGTGCTCGCCGAAGGTGGCGTCGCCGAGAGCATGCGACAAGCGCTTGCTCTCGATCACCTGGGACAGATGATCCGGGCGCAAGCAGAAACATTGGCATTCCAGGACGGATTCCGATTGGTGGCGCTGGTGTTCCTGGTGGCTTTGATCCCCGCGTGGGTGCTGGGCCGCTCGCACAGGGGAGGCCGGTACGGGTAAGCCGCGCCTAGGGTCTCGGCCATGGGCCGGCAAATGGACGCTCCAGGGCACGCTCCAGCATTTCCAGATGGTCCTGGCCGTAGAACATGTCGCCATCGACGAAGTAGGTGGGTGAGCCGAACACCGATCGGTCGATGGCCTCCCGGGTGTTGGCGGCATAAACGGCTTGGACTTCCGGCGACAGCGCGGCTTCGAGCAAGGGCTCGGGTTCGATGCCGCTGGAATCCCCGAGCCTGGACAGTGTTTCCCTGTCGGCCAGATCAGCATCATCGCGCCAATGGGCTTCCAGTAAGCGATGCGCCAGCCGGTCGATGTCGATCCCTTGCAAGAGACCCGCGATCAACATGCCGTTGGGCAAAGTCATGTCATTGCCGTGATGGCTGGGAATACCCTGCATGACGGGGGCAGATCGAAACTCCGCCCAGCGTTCGATCTCTCGGCCGGAGAAGTAGCTGCGTCGCTCGGGCGTCAGCCCATTGGTCGAACCCGGGCCGGTGATGGCGATGACCTTGCGCAGGTCCATGGGCTTGTGCGCGATCCGTCGGTTCGCAGCCTGCGCAATCTCCGCGAGCCGCGCCGAACCGAGATAGGCGTAGGCCGAATGGGCGGAGTAGAAGTATTCGATCTCGGACATCCGGTTTCCCCTGGGCGATGCGATCGTGGAAGGAGACGTGAAATGAGTGGGCACCTTATCCGAAGTGCTGCGTTCCTTGCGATTATTCTCACCCCCAGCATTCATGGGGCGCTTGCAGCGCGGGCGTGCTTCGGGCAGCGTAGGCGCCATGTCTCCAGCGCCGCTATTCGACCTGCATTGCCGGCGCTGCCCGCGCCTGGCGTCCTATCTGGACGAGGTCAAGGAGCAGTATCCCGACTACCATGCCCGCCCGGTGCCGTCCTTCGGCCCCAAGCGGCCGCGGTTGTTGATCGTCGGTCTTGCCCCCGGGGTGCATGGGGCCAATCGCACCGGTCGTCCCTTTACCGGCGATCACGCCGGCCGGTTGCTCTATGAGACCCTGCACGGGCTCGGTTTGAGCAGCCAACCGGAATCGGTGCATCGGCGTGATGGGCTGAAGCTGCACTACTGCCGCATCACCAACGCCGTAAAATGTGTTCCCCCTCAGAACAAGCCCGTGGGAGCCGAGGTGCGCAACTGCAACGATTTCCTCGCGACGGAGCTTGCGGCGCTGGCCTCGGGAGGTGTGATCTTTGCGCTGGGCGGCGTCGCCCACGGGGCGGTGCTGAAGGCGCTTGCCCTCAAGCCGAAGAACTTTCCCTTCGGTCACGGTAACGAGCACCGACTGGACGACGGGCGCTGGCTGGTGGACTCCTATCATTGCAGCCGCTACAACACCCAGACCCGGCGCCTGACCACGCCCATGTTCCGCCGGGTCATGAGACGTGCGAGGACCCTGGCAAAGATTCCGCGCTAGCGGAGATGATGCCCGGGGCATCGACGCCGACCATGGATAAAGAGCACGTCGAATTCGATTCCGCCGCCTTTCTGGGCACCCTGACTGGACAATCCGGCGTCTATCGCATGCTCGACGGCAGCGGCCAGGTGCTCTACGTGGGCAAGGCGCGGGATCTGAAAAAACGCGTGTCCAGTTATTTTCGCGCTGCCGAGCAGTTGGCGCCCAAAACCCGCGCGCTCATGAAGCACACGATCTCCGTGGAGGTGACGGCCACCCACACCGAGACCGAGGCCCTGCTGCTCGAGAACAATCTCATCAAGGAGCACCGTCCCCGGTACAACATCGTGCTGCGGGACGACAAGAGCTTCCCTTATATATACCTCTCGACGGAAGAGGCGTTTCCACGGCTCGCCTTCCACCGCGGACCCCGGCGTGGCAAAGGGCGCTATTTCGGACCCTTTGCCGGTGCCGGGGCGGTACGCGAGACACTCAATCTTCTGCAGAAACTCTTCATGGTGCGCCAGTGCGAGGGCAGCTTTTTCCGTAACCGCTCTCGGCCCTGCCTGCAATACCAGATCAAGCGCTGCACCGCGCCCTGTGTCGGGCTGGTGGAGGAGGCCCGTTACGCGGACGACGTGCGCCATGCCGTGATGTTCCTGGAGGGCAAGAGTGAAGCGATGATCGCAGAGCTGGTCTCACGTATGGAACAAGCGGCCCAACGCCGGGACTACGAGGCGGCCGCGCGTTACCGGGATCAGATTGTCAGCCTGCGCCGGGTACAGGAGCGCCAGTACATCAGCGGCGCAAAGGGAGACGTGGACGTGGTGGCGGCGCGCATGCGGGACGGCATCGGCGTCGTGCAGCTGTTCGTGGTGCGCAGTGGCCACAGCCTCGGCACCAAGACCATCACGCCGCGCCATGTGGCCGGCGCCAAGGCAAAAGACATCCTGCAGGCCTTTCTGCCCCAGTACTACCTGAACGCCACGACCAATCGTCCGATCCCCGCCGAGATACTGGTCAGCGAACCCATCGAAGACGTGGAGCTTCTGGATGCGGCGCTGGCGGAGGTTGCAGGGCACAAGGTATCGGTTCGCCACCGCGTGCGCGGCAATCGTGCACGCTGGCTGCAGATGGCGAACAGCAACGCGGAACTGGTCCTCGATCAACGGCTCGCCGATCGCGCCAGCCTGCGCGAACGCTTCGACGCGTTGCAGGAAGCCCTGGATCTGGACGAGGCCCCGGCCCGCATAGAATGCTTCGACGTCAGTCACAGCGCCGGTGAAGCGACGGTCGCCTCGTGCGTCGTGTTCGAGACCGACGGGCCGGTGAAATCGGACTATCGACGATTCAATATCAAGGACGTCGCGCCCGGAGACGACTACGCCGCCATGCACCAGGCCCTGAAACGGCGTTACACGCGCCTGCGCAAGGAAGAGGCAAAATTGCCGGATCTGCTGATCATCGACGGCGGCAAAGGGCAACTCAGCCAGGCCCGTGCGGTGCTCGACGAGCTGCAGCTGGACGAGCTGCAAGTGCTGGGCGTCGCCAAGGGCAGCACCCGTAAACCGGGGCTCGAGCAGCTGTTCATGATCGGGCGCCGGCGCCCGCTGGTCCTGGCGGGCGACGCCATCGCCCTGCACCTCATCCAGCAGATCCGCGATGAGGCCCACCGCTTCGCCATCGCCGGTCACCGGGCGCGCCGCAGCCGCACCCGCAAGACCTCGGTGCTGGAGCAGATCCCGGGCATCGGCGCCAAACGCCGGCAGCGGCTGTTGAGCGAATTCGGCGGCCTGCAGGGGGTCGCCCGGGCCGGCGTCGAGGATCTGGTGCGCATCAACGGAATCAGCCGATCCCTGGCCAGAGACATCTATACTGCGTTCAGAGAGCAGTGATGAACATCCCCAACAGCCTTACCGTCATACGCATCCTGCTGATCCCGGTCTTCGTCCTGGTCTTTTATCTGCCCTATCAATGGACCCACGCCGCAGCCGCCGCGCTGTTCGCCCTGGGCGCGATCACCGACTGGTTGGACGGATATCTGGCCAGAAAGCTCGACCAGGTATCGCGCTTCGGCGCCTTTCTGGACCCGGTGGCCGACAAGCTCCTGGTGGCGGTGGCCTTGGTGCTGCTGGTGCAGGACGATCCGAGGGCGTGGCTGGCGATCACCGCGGCCATCATCATCGGCCGGGAGATCGCCGTATCGGCGCTGCGCGAGTTCATGGCCGAGATGGGTCAGCGCTCCCAGGTCAAGGTGGCTACCGTCGGCAAGATCAAGACCGTGGCCCAGATGTCCGCCATCGTCCTCATGCTCTATCGCATTCCCGTCCGCGATGTGCCGATCTACGAGATCGGCTACGTGTTACTGGTCATCGCCGCGGGGCTGACCCTGTGGTCCATGTTCGTCTACATGCGGGCCGCCTGGCCCAGCCTGAAACCCGGTGCCGAGGAGTGAATCCGGCATCCAGACGGCGTTCCCTTGACAGGGCAGGGCGCGCCAATAAAATACGCAGTTCGGTTGCGCGGGAATAGCTCAGTTGGTAGAGCACAACCTTGCCAAGGTTGGGGTCGCGAGTTCGAGTCTCGTTTCCCGCTCCAATTCCTTCTAGATTCTCAATCTCGCCCATGGCTGAGTGGCAGAGTGGTTATGCAGCGGCCTGCAAAGCCGTGTACGCCGGTTCGATTCCGACCTCAGCCTCCATACCTTCTGATGGCAGGGTCATTGCTTAACGGGGGCAGAAACTGGAGCACCTTAGCTATGCCGAGGTGGCGGAACTGGTAGACGCAAGGGACTTAAAATCCCTCGACCAACAGGTCATGCGGGTTCGATTCCCGCCCTCGGCACCATATCAATCAATTGGTTACGGCGTATTCCGAGAATTGAGACGAAGTCGATAACTCCGCGGAGTTTTCAGAGTTTCTTCCACAGAGAAAAGGCCGGCATGAACTTCTCGCACTCGCTGTCGGCCTTGAGCATGATGGCGATGTCGGCTACCAGGGAGATGCGATCCTCATCGGATTCGCTCTGAATCGTCTGATGCAGGGTTTTTGACGGAAAGATCACCACCTGCCCCTCGTTCAGATCCATGTCCACGTGGTTCGAATTGAAGGGTGTGCGTTCCATGAAGAAGGGCTGCACCGCGGTGGCCGCACTGAACAGGTTGGGATGATCTCGTTGGGCGCGCCGTTCATCAGGAGGCGCAAGCCTCCGGCGTGCTCCGGCTTTTCCAGGTAGTACACGAGGCTGATGTGGGCGTTCTCATGGCTGTGGGCGGCCACCACCTGATCGCGTTTCGTCACCACGGGCCACGAGCGCTGAAAAAAGATGTCCAGGTATTCGGTGCGCAGCCGCAGCAGTTCCAGGTAGCGGTGGATGTGTGGCAACATGGCGTCCAGCCACGGCTTGTAGTCCTCGTCCAGATGAATGAATCCGTGCCCTTTGACGTCGCCGGTCCAGGCGTAGCGGGAATCCGGCTTGTAGGGCGGCAGTTCCTTCAGCTTGGCGGCGAAGCGTTCCTTCAGTGACGCGTGCTCCGCAACGTCGCTGATATAAACGGACAACGGGAAGAGGTTTACTATGTTGTTCAATACATCGCTCATGGCTGGACGCGCTCACCGCTGACAGTTTGGTAATCTCGGAATTTGCCATGATAAAGGCTGCCGAATCGTTCATCACAGGCCATGGCCGATGTCCATTCGGTGACCGCAGCAGATAACCATGAATCAGCCGCCCATTCCCGACGACTGGCGTACCGACTGGCATCTCGCCGGTCGTCTGGAGCAACTGGCGGACAGTGACGCCGTCCAGGTCACCGTGGCGGGGGTCGCGCTGCAGATCCGGTACGAAGAATCCACCTTGATCGCCCGCAGCGATGCGCGCGGTTACCCGCTCATGGTGGTGGACGACGAAATATTCGTGCTGCTGGGCGATGAACCCGACTAGGCCGCCGGCGCTGCGTGTCGCGGTGGCCGGTGTTGGTGCCGTCGGGTTCGAGGTGGCTAAGCGCCTCGCCCGGGGCCTGGATGATCTATCCCTTGCCGCGGTCTCCGCCCGTGATAGGCCTGCGGCCGAAGAGCGCATGGCGGACGTGGATGCCAGCGTACCGGTGCTGCCCCTGGAGGCGCTGGCGGAGGTTGCCGATGTGGTGGTCGAGTGCGCCCCGGCGTCGGTGTTTCCGCTCGTGGCCGAACCCGCGCTGCGAGCCGGACGGGTACTGATGCCCATCAGCGTGGCCGCTTTGATGGAGCACCTGTATCTCGTGGATGTGGCCAAAGCCAGCGGCGGCCGCATCCTGGTACCAAGCGGTGCGCTCCTCGGGCTCGATGCCGTGCGCGCCGCCGCCCAGGGTGAGATCCACAGCGTGCGCATGGTGACGCGCAAACCCCCGGGCGGTCTGCTGGGCGCGCCCTATCTGGAGGCCCACGGCATCGACCTGGAGAATCTGAGCGCGCCGTTGCGGGTATTTTCCGGCTCGGCCCGGGAAGGGGCGGCGGGCTTCCCGGCCAACCTCAACGTGGCAGCGGCGCTGGGGCTGGCGGGGATCGGCCTGGACCGCACCGAGCTCGAAATCTGGGCGGATCCGGGCGTGACCCGCAACTGCCATCGCATCGTCGTCGAAGCCGACAGCGCCCGCTTCACCCTCGAGATCGAGAACATCCCCAGCGAAACGAACCCGCGCACCGGGCGGCTGGTGGCCAACAGCGTGCTGGCTTCCCTCCAGCGGCTGGTGGCGCCGTTGATCGTGGGGACCTGACAGGTCTGCCTGGTATTTTGTATACAAGGGTCGGAAGCCATAGAATGGCGAAAGCGGCTCTTGCCGTATAACGATAAGCAGGTGGCGGCGCACACCAACACCCGTGGCCAGTCCGCCCAGCAGCTTGCAAACACGCCTTAGGAGGAGATCATGAAAACAGCTTTGCTACGATTCGCTGTGCCCGTAATGGCCTTTGTCGCCGCGACGGTGGCGGGCATTCTTCCGGCGGTCCAGGCCGCGGAGTTTTCCTGCAGCACCGCGAAACTCATCGTTCCCTGGAAGCCCGGCGGCGGCACCGACGTCATCTTTCGCATCTACGCCAACGCCATCAACGGTTACGGCGGCAAACCACATCTCCAGGTGGTCAACATTTCGGGGCAGGGCGGTAACAAGGGCGCCAAGGAAGCGAAGAAATCGAAGCCGGACGGCTGCACTCTGTTCGCCATTCACCAGAGCGCCATCACCAGCTATTTGAACGGTCGCATCGATTTTACCTGGAATGCCTTCGACACCGTTTCGCTGTTGACGGATTCGCCGGATATCGTCGGCGCTGCCGGCAATGCGCCGTGGAACAACCTCACCGAGATGCTGGACGCGGGCCGCATAAATACCAGCACGATCCTCACCGGTGCGACTTTCGGCTCCACCAGCCAGTTCATGTGGCTGATCATGGAAGACCTGTCTGGCGCCAAGTTCAGATATGTCCCCTTCGATGGCACCCGTGAGCGTATGACAGCGCTGTTGGCCAACAATATCGAACTCGGAACCCTCAACGTGGTGGCCGGCAAGAAGTACTTGACGGGCGGCCAGTTGAAGGCCTTCGGTATTGCCGCCGATGAACGATCGGATCAGCTTCCCGATTTGCCGACGTTGAAGGAGCAGGGCCTGGATCTGGTCTATTCGCTGAAACGCGGCATCGTCGTCCAGAAAGGTACCCCCAACGACAAGATCGCGGCGTGGGCGGATCTCTTCAAGAAAGCCTCCGAGGATCCTGCTCTGCTCAAGCAGATGCAGGCAAAGGGCACCGGCGTCAAATGGGTTGGCCCCGCCGACTACGCCAAGTGGTTCGAGAAAACGTACAAGGATCACGAAAAGGTCGCCATCAAGATCGGCATGTTCAAGAAATAGGATTGCGATCTCCGTTGATCGAATTGCCCGGGCCGTATCGCGGCCCGGGCTTCTTTCCTGCGACTCCCTCGTGAGGCCACCTTGAGCCGACTCAACCGCGACGTTTACATCGCCATTCTCCTGCTGCTGCTGTGCGGCGCCTTCTTTGCCGTCAGTTTCGACATCCGGGAAGTCGACTACGGCATCCTTACGCCGGCGGCGTGGCCGCGCATCATTCTGGTGGCGCTGACCGTCCTGTCCGTGATCTACCTGGTCCAATCCCTGCAACGGGGCGCACCTACCGATGGTGCCGAGCCCTTCAGCATCAGAGGCGTGCTCAACAAGTACCGTAATCCGCTCTGGTGCTACGTGTTGTTTCTGCTCTTTCTCCTGACTCTGGATTACCTGGGCATGCTCATCGGCGGCGTGCTGTTCGTGTTCTGCCTGCTCACGGTCATCGGCGGCGCGTCCGTGAAGAATCTGATCAACCACGGGCTTATCGCCGTCATCATGGTGGGCGCTATGTGGGCATTGTTTACTTACGCCCTGGGTGTGATTTTCCCCCAGGGTGAGATCTTCACGACCCTCTAGGGCAATCGGCCATGCTGTTCGACAACATCGTCGCCGCCTTCCACGAACTGTTCGTCCTCGAGACCATGTTCCTGATGATGGTCGGCGTGGTAGCGGGATTGATCGCAGGCGGTGTGCCGGGCTTCACCATCGCCATGGCGGTGGTGCTGACACTGCCGTTTACCTTCGGCATGGACGCGGTGCAGGGGCTGGCCGTCATGATGGGCGTGTTCGTGGGTGGATTGTCCGGGGGACTCATGTCCGGGATCCTGACCGGCATCCCCGGCACGCCTTCCTCGGTGGCCACCACCTTCGACGGCTTTCCCATGGCCCGGGCCGGCAGGCCGGGGTATGCCCTGGGCCTGGGCGTCTGGTCGTCGTTCTTCGGCGGCATCATCAGCGCCGTCTTGCTGGTGACGCTTGCGCCGCAGCTCGCGCGCATCGGCCTCGAGTTCCAACAATGGGATTATTTCGCCCTGGTCGTATTCGCCCTCACCATCACCGCAAGCCTCGCCGGGGAGAACTTGATCAAAGGTCTCATCGCCGGCGCCCTCGGGCTGCTGATAGCCACCGTGGGCGAGGACGAGATCAACGGCGTAGCGCGTTTTCACTTCGGAAACGAGGCGCTGAAGCAGGGTTTCGGCTTTCTGCCGGTGCTGATCGGCTTGTTCGCCTTCAGTCAGCTCTTGAGCGACATCCAGGATCGCGTCAGGGCGCGCCAGTCACTGGCGGAGGGCGGTGGCGTCGCGGTCAAGGTTGAGCACCGCAAGGCGATAGCGGCGGTGCTCAAGCGTTGGGGCAATCTTCTGCGTTCTTCGCTGATCGGTGTATTCACCGGGATCCTGCCGGCGGCCGGAAGCTCGATATCGAACATCCTCGCCTACGATCAGGCCAAGAAGGCGTCCAGGGAGCCGGAGAAGTTCGGCACCGGGTGCGAGGACGGCATCATCGCACCGGAGTCGGCCAACAATGCCACCGCCGGCGGCGCGCTGATCACCATGATGGCACTTGGAATTCCCGGCGACATCGTGACCGCCGTGATGCTCGGTGCGTTGTTGATCCACGACGTGATCCCATCGCCGACATTCATTACCGAGACACCGGTGCTCGCCTATTCGCTGTTTCTTGCCTTCTTCGTCGCCCACTTCATGATGGTCGCCCTTCAGTCGTACACGCTGCGACTGTTCGTCCTCATCACCAAGGTCAGGATGTACGTCCTGACATCGATCATTCTCGCCTACTGCGCCATCGGTGTGTTCGCGCTCAGCAACATCGCCTTCGATATCTGGACGCTGTTCTGGTTCGGGATCCTCGGCTACTTGATGCGGATCTTCGGATTCCCCTTAGCGCCCATGATCCTCGGTGTGGTGCTGGGGCGCATCGCCGAGCAATGGTTGGCACGGGCCCTGGCGCGCTCGGAAGATCTCAGCTATTTCATTACCTCGCCGTGGTCGTTGTTCTTTCTGCTCCTGGCGGCGTTCTCGGTCTTCTTCCCCAAGTACCAGGCCGACCGGGGCAAGAAAACCTGGACGCTCTTTTATCCCGGCATTTTCATGATGAGCCTTTGCGTGCCGGCGTTCATGATGGGTGGCACCGTGCGCATCGGACTGGGTATTCTCCTCATTGCCATGGGCGTCCGTTCGCTGGTCAAGCATCATCGCAACGGCTGGAAGGTCGACCCCGCGGCGAGCAGCGCACCGCAGTTGCGCGAAGGATGATCATTGCAGTCCAGGGGCACAGTCCATGATGCGAATTCCACTTTTCAGAGTCGTCGTGCTGGCTCTAGCTCTAGCCAGTGCACCGGCGTGGGGCCAGCAATTCCCTTGTGAGTCGGCCAAGCTCCTGGTGCCCTGGGCACGGGGCGGCAGCACCGACATCATCTACCGCACCATCGTTGCCTCGGCGAACAACGTCGGCGCCGCGCCGCGTCTGCAAATCGTCAACGTGAGCGGGCAGGGGGGTGCCAAGGGAGCCAAGCAGGCACAGAAGGCCAAGCCCGACGGCTGCACCCTGCTGGCTGTCCATCAGAGCATCATGACCAGCTACTTCATCGGTCGGTTGAAGTTCACCTGGGATGCCTTCGACCCAATCGCACTGCTGACCACGACCCCGGCCGTGGTCGGCGCCAGCTTGACGACGCCTTACGACGACATCCCCGAGCTCATCGATGCGGCCAGACGGGATCCTGAAACGATCATCACCGGCAGCACCCTCGGCTCCACCAGCCACTTCCTGTTGCTGATGCTGGAGCACGCGGCCGGCGTACGCTTCGAGCACTTCAATTACAACGGCGATCGGGAACGCATTACGGCCCTGTTGAACGGTGACATCGCCGTCGGTGAGATCAATTTCGCCGCCGCCAGGCGCTATATCGACGAGAACAAGCTGAAGGCATTAGGGATCAGCACCAGCGAGCGCAATCCCCAGCATCCCCATGTCCTGACACTGCGAGAGCAGGGCGTCGATGTCGTGTTCAGTACCGACCGCGGCGTGCTGGTACCCAAGGGCACGCCGGGGCTTCTCACCCGGCAACTGGAAACCATCTTTGCCAGAGCCATGCGTGACCCGGAAGTCATCGAGAATCTGGCCGCCTACGGCACCACCGTGAAGTTCCTGAACCGTAAGAACTACCGCAAGTATCTCGCCGACACCTATGCCGAGTGGGAAGACATCGCCATCGAGGTTGGCATGTTCAAACGCTGATCGTGCCCGGGAAGGAGGGCGCGGCGCCATGGGATACAATCCGCAAATGCTGCGACTTGAGGAGGAACAGCGGTGACCGAGGTTGTCATCATCGACGGCGTGCGAACGCCCATCGGCCGCTTCGGCGGTGCACTTTCCACGGTACGGCCCGACGATCTGCTGGCCCACACCTACCAGGCGTTGGCTGAGCGCACCGGCATCGACCCGGCGGCCATCGAAGACGTGTACGCGGCTGCGGCAACCAGGGCGGCGAGGACAACCGTGACGTGGCCCGTATGGCGGTGCTGCTGGCCGGCTTTCCCAGGAAGTGCCGGGCGTGACGGTGAACCGCAACTGCGCGTCGGCGCTGGAGGCGGTCAACCTGGCGGCCAAGTCGATTCTCGCCGGGGAGGGCGGCCTCTACATCGGCAGCGGCGTAGAGTGCATGAGCCGCGCGCCCTGGGCTATGGCGAAGCCTGAGCGCGTGCCCACTAACCAGGCACCGAAGTTATGGGACACCACCGTCGGTTGGCGTTTCAACAATCCGCGCATGGACACGCTCTATCCCATCGTCAGCCTGGGCGAAACAGCGGAGAATGTCGCCGAGCAGATGCAGATCACCCGGGAGGATCAGGACGCATTCGCGCTTCAGAGCCAGCGCCGCGCTGTGGAAGCGATCAACGCGGGTCATTTTCGTGACGAGATCGCTGCCGTTTCGGTGCGCGGGCGCAAGGGAGCCGTCACCATCGTCGATACCGACGAGCACCCCCGATACCGCAAGGTCGAGGAGGGCTACGAGCTCGCCACCAGCCTCGAGAATCTGGCGAGCCTGACACCTGCCTTTCGTAAAGGCGGCACGGTTACCGCCGGCAACTCCAGCGGCATCAACGATGGCGCGGCGGCTCTGCTGCTCGCCAGCCGCACGCGGGCCGAAGAGCTCGGGCTCGCGCCCATGGCCCGCTGGCTGGGATCGGCCGCCGCCGGCGTGGATCCCGGCGTCATGGGCCTTGGACCGGTGCCGGCCACCGAGAAGCTGCTGGCGCGCCTGGGCCTGACCATCGACGACATGGACCTCATCGAGCTCAACGAGGCTTTCGCGGCCCAGGCCATCGGTTGCATACGCCAGCTCGGGCTTTCCGAGGATCGCGTCAACGTGAACGGCGGCGCCATCGCGCTCGGCCACCCCACGGGTTGTTCCGGGGCGCGCATTTTGGTGACCCTGCTGCACGAGATGAAACGCCGCGCGCCCCATGCCAAGCGGCCCTTCTACGGCCTCGCGACCCTGTGCGTGGGCGTCGGCATGGGCGTATCCACCGTGGTGGAATGGATCGGAGACTGACAGGAACATGCAACGGCCATTGAGCGGAATTCGCGTCGTCGGCACCGACCAGTACATGGCGGGACCCTACTGCACCATGCTGCTGGGAGATGCCGGCGCCGAAGTCATCAAGATCGAACGTCCTGGCAGCGGCGACCCGCGCCGCGCCATGCCGCCCTTCGCCGAGCGCGGCGGAAAGAAAAAGGCGGCAGGCTTCATGGGCTACAACCGCAACAAGAAGAGCGTGGCCCTGGACATACGCAGCGAAGCGGGCAAGGAAGTCTTCCGGCGCCTGATGGCCACATCGGATGTGCTGGTGAACAATCTGCGTCCCGGGGCGCTGACGCGCATGGGATTCGGCTACGCCGATCTCAAAACCATCAATCCGCGCCTCATCTATGCCGTCATTTCGGGATTCGGCCGCATGGAGGGCTACCAGGGACCCTACGGCGATCGGCCCGCGTTCGACATCGTCGCCGAAGCCATGAGCGGCATCATGCATCTGGTGGGATACGAGGATAAGCCGCCGTCGTGGACCATCT
>PVMK01154842.1_pt1 | contig 26864 bp, 27 predicted proteins | sample 1853481 | NCBI WGS metagenome assembly PVMK01 (sample SAMN08533507, study PRJNA380276) | Marine sediment metagenome, whole genome shotgun sequencing project. | reverse complement strand
CAGGGGCTCATAGTCTTCAGGTAGTTCCCTCTTTAAGTCATCATAGTTGCCTATACCAGGACCCGCCAGGTCTGCTTTTTTGTCTGCCATTGATTTCCTCCTCCTTAAAGATGCTTTTTAATGCCGCATTCACCCTATCGATCAGCTTCTGGGATCGCCCGGGCTAAATAACTTATTATAATATAAAAAAAACAGTAGATAAGCAAGAATCCAAAGCTTCGCTTTGGAGCTCAAGGCTCAAAGCTGAAGGCTCAACCAATGCGTAGCATTGGAGCTCCCCGGTTAATCTTACCAGTAAGGTTATAATTTACCAATACGCTTTAGGCAAAGAAAAAATTATGGCGCACGCGACGATGGTGAAATGTTGACATATTTAAAAGGTGCAAGATGGCAAAGGGGTTAATTCTTCATTTGATTTTTGTGAGGAGGAGGGAAATTAGCCACCCCAGTTGAATCCCACTTTCAGTGGGGTTGCTGCGCAATCCCGATGAAATGGACTTCGTCCCGGTTAAATGGCTAAAGATTTAACAGGATAAATATTTCATTGGGCAGGCATTCAACGGGGCAGGCAGGGCAAGCACAAAACTTTTAACCGAGTGACCAGGCGGTCTTGAGGTCAGGAAAAATTGAGCTGTCGTATGGTATTTAGAGTATTGACAGAAATAAATATTGGTGGGAATTAGCAGTTGATTGATTATTATGTAAGTGATTCAGCGGAGGAATCATCATGTGGCGTTTTTTTGACAGCATATCCTATCCAATTCTGATTTTTATAGCGGTTTTTATGCTGCTTGCGCCATTCAGTCCGATGCCGCATGTGGTTGAAAAATTGATCATGCTTAAAGACGGCAACCTGACCCGGCCTGTCGATATATTCGATCTGTTCTTTCATTTGTTTCCTACCATTTTACTGGCCATCAAGTTTTTCAGGAAGTTTAATAAAAAATAGGCGCCCCGGTTATAAGCCTGGAGCTGACGATCAAAATCGGGTGGAAATTGATGAGATGGAAGCTGTTCGGTCGACACTTCCATAAATTTGATATCGTGTATACATATTGAGGAGGTGTATACAACCATGGCCACAGTAACTCTTTCAACCCGCTTAGCTAAAGAAGATGCCCGCAAAATCGATGAACTTGCCGCAAATCTCGGCCTTGATCGGGGTGCATTGCTCAAGCAGTTGATTCGTAAAGGCTTGAAGGAAATTCAGAATCTTGCTTCGTGCGACCCAAAAATCCATTTTGGCGGCAAAAAATACGGGGATTTTGATAGAACAGATGGTTGAAGAACATAATTTCAGAATAAGCACCAGTGTCTATGATGCCGCCCGGAAAGCCATATCTGCGCTTAAATAAAAGGGGTCTCCGTTTGACTCTTGTGAGGGGAGGGCGCTGGGGCGCCAGCTCATAGCTGATAGCTCAAAGGGAAGGCGCTGGAGTGCCGGCGCCTTGGCCTAATTTTTGGATAGACTCAATTGCGCATTATTGCGCAATCATTCTTTTTTGTCCTTGCCGGATGAACTACCTTTGCCTTCGTTAATTGCTTTTAGAAAAGCATCTCCGAACTGTTCGTTTTTTTGCTCGCCAACCCCGCTGATCCTCAAGAATTCTTCGCGGTTTTCTGGCTTATGAGCCGCCATTTCTATCAGCGTTTTGTCATGAAAGACGACATAGGGCGGCATCCCGAGTTTTTTTGAAATATCGAGCCTCAAGCGGCGCAGCTTTTCGAAAAGCGGCCGGGCATCGTCGCTCAGCAAGTCGAGTGTAAGTTTTGCGGGTGCTTTGTTGAGTTTTTCATTCCGGGTTAACCGGGGATCTTTGCGAAACCGCACTTTGCGTTCACCCCTGAGAACCGGCCAGCTTTTTTCGGTGAGACCATAACCTGAAATCTTTGCGAGATTGACGCTCAACATACCGGCTGCCAGCAGCTGGCGAAATACCGACCGCCACTCTTCTCTGGACAGTTCCCTGCCGGCACCGAAGGTTTTTAGCCTGTCATGCCGCAGGTTTAAGATCCGCGGGTTTGCGTTTCCGATCAGCACATCGGTCAGGTAGGCGGCGCCAAAGCGCTGGCCGGTGCGGTATACACAGGAGAGTGCTTTCTGGGCGGCAATGCTTCCATCCCAGGCTTCCACAGTCCGGCTGCAGTTGTCGCAGTTTGGGCACGGCGCCGGATACTTTTCCCCGAAATAGCCCAGCAGGGCTTCCCGCCGGCACGCGACAGTCTCGCAGTACCCCAGCAAAGCTTCCAGCTTTTGCCGTTGAATGCGCTTGAAGGCCTCCTCTCCCTCCGATTGGTCCAGGAGCTTTCGCATGGCCACCACGTCGGACAGGGAGTAAACCATCCACGCATCCGCCGGTTGCCCGTCCCGACCGGCCCGTCCGGTCTCCTGGTAATAGGCCTCCATGCTGGCCGGTAAATCCAGGTGGGCCACAAACCGCACGTCGGGTTTGTCGATGCCCATGCCGAATGCGATGGTGGCAACGATGATCAGGCCGTCATCTTGAAGAAATCGTCTTTGACGCGCTGTTCTGATGTGTGAGTCCAATCCGGCGTGATAGGAAAGTGCCGTCATACCCTGGTTCTGCAGCCAGTTTGCAATCTGATCGGCTCGCTTCCGCGTTCTGACATAGACAATCCCCGGCTGGTCGGGGTGCTCGTTTTGAATAAAATGGTGCAATTGCTGTTTGTCCTTACTTTTCAGCAGAACACGGTAACAGATATTGGCCCGGTCAAAGCTGGAGATGAACTGTGCGGCGGCCGTCAATTTAAGCTTATTAAGAATGTCTCTGCTGGTGACCGCATCTGCGGTTGCCGTTAGCGCGATTCGCGGCACATTCGGAAAACGGTCGGTCACTTCGGATATCTTGAGATACTCCGGCCTGAAATCATGGCCCCACTGGGACACGCAGTGCGCTTCATCGATGGCAAATAGGGCAATCGGGAACCTCTCGAGAAGCCGCTGAAAGCTTTCGTTCAGCAACCTTTCAGGTGCGACATAGAGAATATCAGTCCGGCCGGAAATCACGCGTTTTTCGACAAGTTGAACTTCTTTATGAGGCAGGCTGGAATTGAGGAACTCTGCAGAGACTCCATTCTGGCGCAACGCTTCAACCTGGTCCTGCATCAAAGCGATCAATGGAGATATGACAAGCCCGACTCCCTGGCGAATGATCGAGGGAATCTGGTAGCAGATGGACTTACCGATGCCGGTGGGCATCAGGACGAACGCATTTTTTCCATCTGTTATTTTCTGGATGACTTCAAGCTGATGTTCGCGAAACGTATCGTATCCGAAGTATTTTTTCAGGATTTGTCGGGGTTGCATATCTCACTTATTCGCGGTGCATTGTATTGAGAGCAAGATTTGGCCACGCATCTATTTCTGCCGGAGATTAGATTTTTGATTTTTTGCGGTTTAGGATTCACGGCGTCTTACATTTTTTAACCCGTTTAGTAGAATCAGACCTTGTTTTCCATACAGAAGTCAAGAGATAGTTTAAGACTTCCTCCTACGTTAAAACTACGGAGGACAGGTCGCCGGACAGGTCTGGGTGTCAACCCTCAAGGAACAGGCTTTATTTCAATTTCACAATCGATCCAAACTGCTTGACATTTTTAGAAATTTTCTGATATTAAATCCATTAAATCGATAAAATTTGAACTCCATCGAGTACCCATCCTGAACTTCATTTTACCCTCATTCGCTATGTTTTGAACTGTTAATTTGAAATTAATTTTCAAACAATAATCAACGGGGGTTTAGCTATGGAAGAGGAAAAAATCGGATTTATTTCCAATTACTTTAGCAAAATATCAGTGGCTGCCGTTGAGATAACGGACGGAATCGTGTCAGTGGGAGATAGGCTCCATTTTTTGGGGCACACAACAGATTTTGAGTCCAGCGTACACTCCATGCAGATCGAGCATAAATCCGTAACAGAGGCAAAGAAGGGTGATAGCGTGGGCATAAAGGTATCTGAAAAGGTAAGAGAAGGAGACAAGGTATATAAAACTGCGGATTAATTCGCAGTTTGCACCGGGCCCCAGGTTCAGGGTTCAGGGTGCAGACGAGAACACAGGTAACAAACGATCCGGCAACATGCGTAACAGTTAAAATCATAAAAACTTCTTCAGCGCACGGCTCCTAACTCAAACCATTGATGAACATCAGCAATCAAATTTTCGTGATCGGCTTTTAAATGATCATGCATGCGTGCATTATCAATCGCAATGCCGCCCATATCTGCCAGACCGCCAATAAACTCAATATCATCTTCATAAAAAGTTCGCTGTTCAGCGGTGTATATTCTCAGCACACCGATTATCCGGTTTTTTACGGATATTGGAGTCGAGAGGATCGAGGCGATTCCTTAACAAATCTCCAAAGCGATCAAGGTAACGTCGTCATGAGTCAGCTCCTTTTCCGTATATTGATGCAATGCATTGAGGACTGCTGATTTGAGTTCGGAAAGAGGGGCTCGCGTGTTTGTATCGAGGACATCCTTGAGGCGCGCTAATCCAAAGCTTTTACCATCGGGGCTGGGTGCGTCAATGATGCCATCGGTATAGACAAAGAGGCGGTCTCCGGGAGCCATTGAAATCGTGAGCTGCCCATAGAGTGTATCCAAATCGATAGCAAGTGGAATGTTTATTGGAAACCCCTCACTTTGACCCTTGCGACCCGGGGGCCGGGCATAGGACCAGGCCTTTTCGCTCGCTCGCCTGTACAGAACAGGGGGGTGTCCGGCATAAGAGATTTTCGCTTCACTCTCCAGACTGTAGTACGCGACAACTGCCGCGGTCGTCATTGCATCCAGGCTGCGACTGCTGATTCGTTGGTTAACTTCGCCCAGAATGACTCGACTGTCCGGCTCTCACATGTGAGTTTTTAAAGCATCATAGACATACTGACCTATTTCCGAGACAGCCTCGCCGTGACCGGTAACATCTGCGATAGCCAGCCGGGTAATTGTGTCGCCTTTGCAGACCCCAAAGTAGTAGATGTCTCCACCCAGGCCCCCTTCACTGGCGGCGGAGTAGATAGAACCGATGACTTTTCCGGCAGAGACTTCTATATCTTTACTACGGATGCCTCCCCAGATTTCCTTGCACTCGAGCCTGCCATGAGAATCAACAGTTGGGAATAATGAATCTTTCTCTTGCATTTGCATACTCCTTTCCCCCAAAATAGTCGCTAAAGTGTATGAGGAAGTTTTCCAAATCACACGTTTTTCAATCGCGCGGTAGTAATCCCACCATGCGGATTCCGGAAGCGTGAAATGCTCGACCGGCTGATACCCGGCGGCCCGAAGATCTTCAAGATTGCTTTCAATATCCTGCATCTGCGGATATTCTGCATTCCAGAAAGCCTTGAGTTTATCCGGGGCATCGGAACGCAGCCAGGCGACTTCCGTGACCGCTGCATATCCGGCTTTTTTCAGCAGCAGCTTCCACATTTCAAGCCCGGCTTTGAATCCGATAGGGAAAAAGCGCGGCGGGTTGATGCAAAATCACCGGGTCCTTCTTGAGGATTATCATGATGGATCTCGAAAAAAATACGTATGCGTTCGTCTTCGTTCACAGGCTGTCTTTTTCAAAGGGTTATACCGGTTGTCATAAATATGTTCCGTTTGCCAGATTTGCTAACAAGCGAAATGTTTGTAAAAATGAAGAAAAATTATTAGAGCGTTTGGATCAGACCATATTGGACGTTATCGACAACCCGGAGAAGACACAACAAACTACCGCTATCGGAACGTTATTTTGACAAACGCTCTAACAGAGCAGGGCCGGCAGCGCTCATGGCTTTTTTTTGTCGGATTTATACAAAGCGAGCACATCTATAACCTGCCGGGCGGTTGCGGATTTCTTTAATTTTTTAACCTGGCTTGCCGACATATACGTCTGGCTGTTCAGCCAGCGCGCAAAATCTTTACTGCCGATAATTCGATCCCAATCCGGATGGGTCGCCGCGACTTCGGCAAAAACGAGCACGGCGTTTGTTAAATCTGAAGCGAACAGACCGCCGGCTTCAATAACGTGGTCATGGTCACCGGCGAACTGTTTTAACGCACCGGTTGTCAGCGGGCCAATGACGCCGTCAATCGGCCCCGTATTATAGCCAATTGTGATCAGACCATTTTGGATTTTTTTGACCCGAACTGGATTCCGATTGTATTTGCTCAGCGCTTTTTGAGTTAGCAGGCCCACAGTGTCGGGTCGTTTTGGCATGGGGGTATTTTTTACAGCCGTTTTACCGGAAGCGGATCGCTTTTCGGCGCTAAATTTGCCTGCTGAATTTAATTCAGATCCTTTTTTGAGACGTTCCGCTGAAACCGGCGGTGAAGCGGTATGCGGTGCCGGTTGTTCTTTTGCGGCGACAATCGTTTGAAGTTTCTGTATTTGCGGCTTTTGGCGATCTGAAATCAGATAGAGCATCAGGGCGCTCAAAACGGCAACGACGGCAATTAAACCCAACAACAGTTTTTTTCTTTGGGAGAGGCTGCTGATTTGCGGCGGTGGGGTTCCTTCAGCAGGCAGCGGTTCCGGTTCAGGTTCCGGCGACCGGTCTGCCGGCAAGGCAAAAACCTTTTGATCCACACCGGACTGTTTTACCAGCAGATAGGATCTGACGCGCTCATAGGCGTCGTTTACTTCTTTTAACTTGATTTCAGCTTTGCGCTTGAAGCGCGGCAGATTCTGATAGGTTTCCGGGCGCCAGGCTTCAGCCAGTTCTTTATAGGCCTGTTCCACCTCTTCGATCGAGGCCGACCCATCAAGCTCTAAAATTTCAAAATATTTTTTCATTATTTCAATTAAAGATCAATTTTTTGATTTTGTCAAAGAGGGAAATGTAATCTAAAGCGGTTCGATTCTGGCAAAGTATTCGTTGGGATCGAGTTCGTCGAAGGCGATCGTTGCCTGCCGCCGGGCGGCGTTGTAAAGTTTGCTGATGTAAGCATTCCATTTGGCGTTCAAGCGGGGGTCGTCCTGAAAGGTCAGATCAATGGCATGATTGATCTCGTGTTTGAGAACCGCTTCCAACCCGGGATTTTTCAGGACCCGGGCCGAGATGAAAATGGTCCGGTTTTGATGGTTGTATGCCGCCGGCTGCCGGTCCCACTTATCCCCGATATCGAACTGATCTTCCCACCCTCGAACCATTGTTTCTCGCCGTCTCTGTTGACGTCGACCCATTTGCCCGGCGTGACGTTGCCGTCCCCGTCGAGATCCACTCCGAATCCGAGTTCGGTCGGCAATGTTTTCTCGGCGCCCACGAAAATGCGGACACCGTTGTTCTTTAAAAAAGCGGTCAGCTTTTCCGGAAAGGCGGCTATTTTTTGCGCCACCAGCGCTTGGTCTGGCGGTGCGGCATTTCCCCCGATGAACGGGTCGGAAAACGAGATCGCGCCCTGTGATTCAGAAGCAGGATCAAGCGGTTTTAAATTTAAGCCCGCTATAAATTTTTTGAAATAACCTTCGGTGGCCACCGCGGTTTCAAACATGGATAACGGATGATACTTCACCAGGTCGGGGAATTCCCCCAGGCAGGTGTGGGTGGTGGGGGTTAACTGGGCATGCGAAAAAATATCCTGCAGACTGTGGAGGCCGATGCCGAATTCCTGCTCGGCCGCATCGTAAAAGCCATCATCTGCCAGCCTGAGGGCGCGCTCAAGGTGGATTCCGGCGGCGGTGATGCGGGTGTCTTCCACGCCGGCCGGGCTGCGGTTATAATGTCGCTGAATGTCTCCGATTTCGCCCACCGTGCCGGTTATTCGGGGTTTGGTGCGATCCCGGGGATCGTGATAGTGGGTTTGGCTGATATCGACATCATAGCATTTTGTGGCCATTCGGCCGGCCTGCTCTTCGCTAAAGCCGAATTTAACGGCAATATCGTAGGTGCCGAAATCTTCATCGGCGCGGCGGCCCGGATCGATGCTTCCCGTGTGAGGGCCTCTGTCCCAGGCGAACTGGGGCACTTGCTTGCGCAAGATACCCAGATAGCGCGCCTCTTTGGGAAGGTCGGATTGCGCTCCTTTGACAATTTCTTCGAACTTTCCGTAAGGGGCGCAGCGGTATTGATCCGTCCGATATTTTTTTTCTGTCATTTTGACCGCCAGCGGGTCGATCAGGCGGTCGACGGCAGTGACCAGCGAAGTGGAGATGCGGCTGGTTGATAAAAAGATCTTCTGTAGCAGGGCACCTGTTTTTTTTGAAAAAGGAAAGTAGCGCGCATCCGGGTGGTACTCATTGATCAAATGAAATGCGCGCAGCACCTCGCTGTTGGTCCGGCCGGCGGTCAAAGACTGCGGCAGACCAACCTCGGCCAGATAGCCGGCCGGATCGAAGCTCTCCACGGCCCTGCCCTTACCGCCCCTGAGTATATCTTTGTACTTTTCAAAAACCCGGGGAGTCAGGGCCGGCTTCCATTGGCCCGGGGCAAAAAGGTCATCCGGCGCGGCCAGGTTGCGTTCGATTTCCTGTAAAAGCGCCCCATCTTGCCATATTTGGGGCTGGAAGAAATTTATTTTTGAAATAGACATCATCCCCTCGAGCGGGTTTACTTTGTTTTTCTCTGTATAAAATAGGGGGTTAAGCCGTGAGGGTCAAGAAGTATAAAAAATCGGTTTCAGGTGTCAGGTTGCAGGTGTCAGGAAAAAATAAGGGCTGGGACCCGTCTTCGCTCTTGCGAGCTTCGCCGCGGCAGGCCCGTCTTTCCATCCTCCGTAGCAGGCTACTGCGGAGGACGGGCGCTCTGGGGAGCTACGCCGCGGCAGGCCCCGGTCGAATTCCACTACTGAATAAATTGAAGATAATTGTCTCTATTAATTATTTCAAATCCGGCATCCGGATAACTCCTTTGCCAGTCCTTTGGTGCTTTTACGCGGGTTTTCCTCCACTTTATTTCATAAGCAAATAATTTTTCCAATAAATCCAGATAGCGCTCAACGGTATTCTTACTCATGCCCAGTTGTCTGCCCAGTTCATTTAAAGGGGAAAATGGCAGCGGACCTGATGGGCCACATCAATTTTTTGCAGCCGGGGGGCAGAGGCTGGATCGGTGCAGACAGACGGGTGATTGTTTGCCTGAAAGACCGGACAGCGCGGTGCAAAGCGGCAGCCGGCTTGAGGGCGCTGAAAATCAAACACGCCCCAGTGGCCGTCGGAATTCATATCCAATGTTTGGGTCGCCTCATTGCTTTTTTTGTCAACCAGCGAAGACCAGAGAACAGCTGTGTACGGATGGCGCGGCGCGTTGGCGATGCGCTCCGCCATTCCCATTTCGACGATCTGGCCCAGGTACATGACACCCACCTTGTGGCTGATCAGTTCCACCAGCGGTAAATCGTGGGAAATGAACAGATAGGACAATTTGAGGTCTTTTTGCAAATCCCGTAAAAGATTGATGACCTGTGCCTGGATGGATACGTCCAGCGCGCTGGTGGGTTCGTCGGCCACGATGAAGCGGGCGCCCACTGCCAGGGTGCGGGCGATCCCGACTCTGCGTTTTTCACCGCCGGAAAGCTCATTCGAAAAGCTGCTCAGTTTACTTTTTTTGAAATTGACCATCTCCAAAAGTTCATTGATTCGGCCATCGGTTTCAGAGTCACTCAAGCGGTGGTGCACCGAAAGCGCCTCTTTAAGGATTGCTTTGACGCGCATCTTGGGATTTAATGCGGCGTCCAGATCCTGAAATATCATCTGCATCTGTTTTCGGAAGGGACGAAAACGGGCGGCCGACAGGTGAGTAATATCTGTGCCGTTGAAAATGATCTTGCCAGCAGTGGCCGGGGTCAGCTTCAGCAGGGTTCGGCCGATGGTGGTCTTGCCGCACCCGGTCTCACCTACCAGACCCATGGTTTCGTTTTCCTTGATATAAAAGCTGACGTCATCCACCGCGGGAATCACATTTTCTCTGCCCTTAAAGGCGGAAGCGATTCCGCTGCTCTGGCGGTAATACTTTTTAAGATTCTGAACGTCTATTATGGTGTTGGTCGTGGCCATTGTGATTAATTAAATAGTTCCTGAATCGTTTTCTCTGTGCTTTTTGTGTGCAAACTTTTTTCACCACGAAGGGCACAAGGTTCACGAAGGGTTTTTTGATATGTCAATCTTCGTGTTTTCCCGCCCGCTATCGCGAGCCGCTCCATTCGGCCCGAGCTCATGGCCGAGGACAGGCGAGGCTGGCGGGTTCGTGATCTTCGTGGTTAAATTACCTTTTGTTTTCGGCTCAACAGGCCTACCCGGTTAAAGGTACCTAGGCATCAAAATAAAGCCAGCAGCGTACTTTGGTGTTGGAGCCGATCAGCCTTAAATCCGGCTCCTGCTGCTGACATTGCTCCCTGATTTCATCGGTGACCTGGCGGCAGCGTGAATAAAAACGGCACCCTTTGGGCAGGTTGATGGTATCGATCACATCACCTTTGATGGCCTGCAGATATGATTTTTCTCTGATCTGTGCGGGTGTCGGAATCGAGGCCAGCAGGGCCGCTGTATAGGGATGTTTTTCATTATCGCCCGTTGACAAGATTTCCCGTGAAGAGCCGTATTCCAGGACCCTGCCGCCGTACATGACGGCGACCTTGTCAGACAGGGTTTTGATGACATCAATATCATGGCTGATGAGCAGGGTGGTAACCTCGACGCTTGATTTCAGCTCGGCGAGCAGGCTGACAATTTTAGACTGGATCGTGGCATCCAGCCCGGTGGTCGGCTCGTCTGCAATCAGAACCGATGGTTCCGCGGACAGGGCCATGGCGATCATGGCTCGCTGACACATGCCCCCGGAAAGCCCAAACGGATTATTGTCATAACGCAGCCGGGGCGAATCGATTTTTACCTGTTCCAGCCAATACAGGGCGCGTTCTTTGGCCTCCTTGGGATTTTTGATTGCGGTGTTCAGCATAATGGCTTCCCGGATCTGCCGGCCGACGCTGCTGAAAGGATTCATAGACGCTTTGGGGTTTTGAAAAATCATGGCGATCTCTTTGCCGCGCACCCCGCGCGTGACCCGATCGACATGTTTTTGCCAGCCGCGATTGTTTTTAAACACTTCCAGAATCCGGCCGTTTTGTTTGGTGATTTTGACATAATCTGAAATGTCCTGAAGCAGATTTTTTTGCACCCCGTTGGTTTTAAGCCCGATCTTGCCGCTAATCACACCGGGCTCGGCCGTGACCAGACCCAGGGTGGACAGGGCCGTGACACTTTTTCCGCTGCCGCTTTCACCGACAATCCCCAGAGTTTCACCTTTTTCCAGCACAAGATCCACGCCGTCCACTGCCCGGCTGAAGGCCTGCCTGGAGCGGGAATAAAAATAGGTTCGCAAGTTTTCTATTTTTAATACCGGTCCGGTGGTCATTGATCCTGCTTCCTTTCCAGCATGTTGTTTAAGCCGTCACCCAGCAGGTGAAACCCTAAAATGGTCAGCAGAATCGTTATCGCCGGGACGGTTGAGAGCCAGAAATTGCCCTGCATCAAATAGTTGGCTCCGGACTGAACCATATTGCCCCAGGAAGGGGTCGGTTCCTGAACTCCGAATCCCAGATAACTGAGACTGGTTTCAACTAAAATGGCCTCGGCCATGCCCAGCGTGGCCTGGATGATCAGCACCGAACGGCAATTGTGCCACAGGATATGTTTAAAAATGATGGCCGCGTTTCTAAGGCCCAAGGCCGTGGCCGCTTCGATGAAATTTTTTTGTTTGAGAAATTGGATTTTACTCTTGATCAGCGAGGCCACCGTGGGGACATTGGTGATGCCGACCACTGTCATCACCAGGTAGATGTCGGGCTTAAATGCGGCCACCATCAGCAAAATTAGTACCAGACGCGGAAAGGAGTTAAGCAGATTGCTCAGATACGTTGCAGCGATGTCCAGCGCACCTCCCCAATAGCCGGCCAAAACCCCGAAACAGGTGCCCAGGATAAGGGCGATGGCAATGGCCAGCAAACCCGGCAGAAAATAAGCCTGAATCCCAATAATCAGCCGGGACAGGATATCGCGGCCCACAAAATCGGTGCCCAGCAGATGGCCTTCGCTATTGGGTGGTGCCATCAGCAGGTCCATATTGATCTCCTGAGGATCAAAGGGCAGAAAATGGGTCGCGCCTAAAATATAGGAGATGACCACCAGAGAAACGACGAAAAGCCCGTAGCCGATATAAACGCGATCGATGGGCCCGGCCTTTTTCCAGAACGGCACCGCCGTATGGTCACTGAATTCGGTGGTATGTTGGGTATAGCGTTTCATTTTCAGTATTGATCTCACACAGAGATCGCTGAGTCTCAGAGATTTTGTTTATTCTCTATATGTTCAGTAATAGAAAAGGTTTCAGGTTTCAGGTGCCAGGTGTCGGGTGTCGAGCACACGTTATATTGGTTTGATTGGTTTAATTCGTTCAATTGGTTCGGTTTATACCGCTTTCCATAATAATGTTCCGAATTACGGAATTGGGGTATAAGCGATTGTACGGTTGTAGAAAAAAACGTTTGAATACCGGAACGTTTTTTTGACAACCACTATAAGCCAACCCATTCAACCAATGAGACAAATAAAACTAATTTAACAAATCCTTGTACCTTGAACCCTGACCTTTTTATTCCCTTGAAGAGTGCGGGTTGATCATAATGTGCACCGCTGACTGAACCAAACTGCCCAGCCGCACAATGATAGCGGCCAGCAGCGTGATTCCCATGATCAGCGGATAATCTCTGTCCTGGGCGGCCTGCCACGCCATGCGGCCCATGCCTGGCCAATTGAACACCTGCTCCACCACAACGGCTCCGCCCAGAATAAACGGGATTTTAGCCGCGATGATCTCTGTTATCGGAATTAAAACGCCTTCCTTGAATGAATGCTTCCAGACCGAGGCGCCCTTGGCGCGCGCCATACAGATGTACTCCTCGGAAAGCACCCGGCTTAGCTCTGCGCGCAGATGACGAACCACTTCGCCCATGGTACCGTTGCTCAGTCCCAGCACTAAGACCGGCAGCATGAAACACAACCAGCTCCATTTTTGTGAACTTGAACCAAATGCCAGGGGAAACAGGCCGAACTGGTGCATTGAAATATAGATTACGATATAGCCCAGCCAGAAGACCGGTAAGGCAGACACAATATAGGTAAACATGGTCAGGGCCCAATTAACCGGAGTGACACCGCGTCTGGCTGAAAGGATGGCGATGGGCGCTGCAATGAACAGGGTGACGAACAGAGAGCCTATGGTGAGATACAGGGTATTGATTCCCACCCGGATGATTTCCGTTAAGACCGGCAGGCCGGTTCGAAAGGATGTACCCAGATTTCCTCTCACAAGGTTGCCCAGCCATGCCAAATACTGGGCGTACCAGGGGGCTGACCCGCCCAGGCTTTTTCCGGAGGCGGATCCGGCCTGAGCTTTAAGCAAAGCCGAAAACGGATCACCGGGCGATAGATACAGGACCAGGAAAATGACGAAGCTGACGCCTAACAGCAACAGGGCTGCAATCGCCAGCTCCTTCAACATTAAAACGGTGATGGGTCGGATGGAAGCCAGTTTCATGGGTGCGATCGCCCGGGAAAAAGCAGGGCATCTTTATCAGATACCCTGCTAGTGTTAACCGCTTGCCGCAAGTAAGCGTCTATCGCTGTTCGGACATGGGGATGAACCAATCATCCGCAAATGAGAAAAATTTGTAGGGATGAATGGCGACCCGCCTGAGCTTCTTATTGTAGGCCGCGTAGTTGGTGATGGTCCACAGAAACGTATATGGATTTTCATCGGCGATGAGCGCATGCAGTTTGCGGTTAATGGTACGCCGTTTTTCATGGTCGAGAGTCAGTTTGCTCTCTACGATCAGGCTGTCCACATCCGGGTTGGAGAAGGCGCCGAAGTTGTTTTTCCAGGGACCGATCTCAGCCGAATGAAACAGAGACGAAATATCGGCTGAATCGTCAAATACCCAGGAAGCAAACATAATGTCGAAATCATGGTCGCGAAAGATATCTTCTTTCCAGGCCATCCATTCCTGAAACTCGGCATTGATCTCAACGCCGATTTTGGAAAGATAGTTGCGGAAGGCCAGAATCACCCGTTTGACCGCCTCGCTTTCTTTGGCGATGGGAACTTTGAGCGTTAAAGAAAGCTTTTGGCCGTCTTTTTCCATAATTCCATCATCGCCTCTGGCAAAGCCGGCTTCGGTTAACAGTTCCTCGGCTTTTTGAGGATCGTAGGCCAGCGGTTGAACATCCAGGTTATAGGCCCAGCTACCGGGGGCAAACGGCCCGGAAATGATGGTGCCCTGTCCCTGGAAAAAGGAATTCAGCATTTCCTCGCGGTTGAGGGCATAGCTAAACGCTTTTCTGACGCGCTTGTCGGCCAGCAGCGGATTGCGGTTATTAAAACCGAAAAACGAATAGGAGAGCGCATTATAGGGCTGCATGACGAAGCGCTTGTCGCCCTGAATTTGCGGAATATCCCGGTGATTCACCAGAACAATCATGTCGATGGCATTGAACATCAGGGCCTGGCCCATGATATTTTGATCCGCAAAGGGTCTGGCAATGAACTTGTCGATGTGGGGACGGCCTTTGAAATAATTTTCGTTGGCCACCAGAATGATTTCCCGTTCAGCGGTGATATTTTTGAGCATATAGGGACCGGTGCCGATCGGATTTTGAGCAAACGGGTCTTCGCGCGAAATAAATTCCGGATTTTGCAGACCGTGTTTGGGAATAATTTTGAAGCTGAATTTGGCCAGGGCATTTAAAATAGGCCGTTTCAACGTAAACTGCACGGTGTAGTCGTCGACCTTGGCAACCGCGTCGATGAACTCGTAACGGACCTTCAGCGGTGTGATGGTTTGAGGGTGCATCATGATGTTATAGGTAAAAATAACATCGTCTGCTGAAAACTTCACGGGTTCCTCCCCGTCTCTGGCGTGCCAGGGCACATCATTTCGCAGATAAAATGTATACTTGCGCCCATCGTCGGAAATATCCCAGCGTTCGGCCAGTTCGGGAACGATCTCCTGCTTTTCGTCGATACCGACCAGACCGTTGAAAACCAGCTCACAGATGCGCAACGCGATCATATCATTGCTGGTGACCGGATCCAGGGTTGCCGGTCGGCCGTATTCGCCGTAATTTAAGGCGCCGCCGTCGGGGCTTCCGTCACTTTTTGTCAGCGCCGCAGTCGTTGGCAGCATCATGACGAATACCAATAACAATGTCGTTAAGCTTACACAGGCGAACCTCTTCATAATTGCCTCCTTAAGGTTAATCGGGTATTATTCTTAGAACTGGTTTCAAAACCCCATCTAATGTCCGAATGCTGTGTTATAAGCCGACTCAAAATACTCACATACTAACGTGCATGCTCCGTTTTTGAGTCGACTTACGCCTTGCCTTCGAACATAATCTAAGATTTTGAAACCAGCTCTTGTCATTATTTTTGTGCATTTTAGGGTTAAATTCTTTGCCATAAACCTTTTGCTGTTTTCAAATGATTGCCTATTTTCGATTGCCTATTTTAGGAATGTGATCCATTTAAAATAAATGTCAGACGGAGCGAAGCGACTTCCACAAATATTCAATCATCAATATTCAATCGTCAATTTTCCCTTCTTTGTTACCGGCCCAATCCGCCTGAGGCGGACCCGCCGGGTTTGAGCTACAAAATCTTCACATCTCCGGCGCTTTTTTGCTCCATGGAGTAGACCCCCTGAAGGGCGACCTGGATCTGGCGCACCGCCGGAAATTGCTTGCTCATTTCAAAAAATATCTCCAGGGCTTCTGAAAACTGTTTGGAGCGATAATAGGCCTCGGCCAGATTGACCAGCATGAGCGGATCGTTAAATTCGATCCGGTTTTTGTTGCTCTTATCCCGGCCGGCTTCCATGTGAAACACCGCTTTTGAATAGTCTTTCTTCCACAAATAATATTTGCCCAGCGCAAAGTTAAGTTTGGAAACCGCCCGGCCCTCACCGCGCTGCGCCATGGCTGAGGCCGTGATGACTACCTGGGGGATCTCAAATTGATGACGAATGCAACCCAGCAAAATTTCAGCCATCAGGTTTGGTCTGGGCTCTGACTGCAAAAGGGACTTTATTTGCTGCCGGGCGGCATCTCTGTTGCCCAGTTGATACTGATTAAAGGCCTGGCGAATTCTGGCCCGGTTTTTTAAGCGCGACGAGTTGCCGCCGGCTGAGATAAATTCCTTTATCAAGCGCTCGGATTGATGCGGGCTGTCAAGCAGCCCGTAGCTCTCAGCAAGATAATAGCGAGCCAGATTGTTGACCTTTTTATCTGTCGACGAATTGGCTTTTTCGAGAAATTTTACGGCGGCCCGGCCGTAAAATAAGGAAAGGTTTCCGAGCAGGGCTGGATCATAATACCGGATCACCTTGTTTTTGGCCGGGATCTCCTGATGAAAAAAAGCCTTCAGATCCGTCTGTCTGATCAGCTCGAAACCCTTCTCAAGCGATCCTTCTTTGGTATAAACATAGATTAAGTCGTTGGTGATCTGAATCGACGGTATCCGGCCGGACTGCCCAATCTGTCGCAGGGCATTTTGGCACATGATCAGCGGTTTTTTTTCGGTAAGCCCCACACGGCAGTAAGCCGCCGCCAGCGAGGTTAAAGGTTCCGGCTGATTTGTTTCTACGTGCGACCACAGATCATGGGCGCGGTTGTGTTTGCCCTGCAGGTAATAGGCCGTTGCCAGACCGATCCTGGCCAGATCTTTGTCCACCGGCCGGGCATGTTTATCGGCCAGAAATCTTTTAAAAGCAGTGATCGCTTCAGTCCGTTCGCCGGCTGCAAGATGGGTTTTACCCAGATAAAGCTGGATTAAATGGCTTTCAGAAGGACCTTCAACCGGCAGCCGCCGCGTGAGATAATCCCGGTTAAATGCGATGGCGGCCTGATACAGATCCCGGTAAAGTTTGGCGTTTGCCAGACAACTCATGCCCAGGCCGAGATAAATTTTATCCGGCCGACCTGAATCGTTGGACGCCAGATGGTTGTATAGCAAATTGATGGCTTGCTCATAACGATGCTTTTTATAAAGCTGCATGCCTTGTTTGAGCGGATCGTTGGCCGCATAAGCGGACACCGCCAGCAGCATGATCATGATGATGATCCATCCGGTTTTTTGAATCCAGACGACCGGCACATTTTTTTCGGCCATTTGTTTAGTCATGATTTCGCATCATCCGATCTAGAGCGTTTGTCATAATAACGTTCCGATACAGGCAGTTTTCTGAGTCATTTTTGGGTTATTCATAACCTCATAGTATAGTGGGTCCAAACGCTCTAGTAATATAGCGGTTGTCATGTTGATTATAATTTCAGGGGTCTACACCTTGCATTTTCGCCTGTTAGAATATCTGACAAACGGAACATATTTATGACAACCGCTATAAACCATTATTCCTTCAGCATGGCGATATAGATATGGTCCCATTGTTCGACCTGGGCTCTAAAGGCCAGAATCCCATCGGCTGAACAGGACACATCGTGATTCATTTTTGTTTGCGTATTGATCGCCTGCTCTTTCTTTTGCTCGACATCCACCATATAAATCGGGTTGTAGGCCTGATGATCATTTTTCACATATATGATTCTTTTGCTGTCCGGCATCCAGGCCGGTCCCCGTTCGGTATCCGGAATCACATTGAGCGCCGCGACCTTTTGTGCCAGCGCTGCGCCTTCGACCGGGTCGGAACCATCCGCGGCGATGACGACGATGCACCAGACCTTGGGGTTATTTTCCAGGTTATAATTTGAGTAAAAGGCAATTTTTTTGCCGTCCGGTGACCATACCGGCCTTAAGTCATCATAGTTCCAGTGGGTCAGGGCCTTCAACGTTTGTGCCGGTCGGTTGATGTCTTCGATCATGAAAATATCGTGATTTTCGTTACTGCCGTAAATCATCACGATCTTTTCACCGTCCGGTGACCATTGCGGATACAAAAAAGTCTTGTGTCCGTTTGTTAATTGGGTCACCTTGCGCGAGGCCAGATCCATTAAATAAATATCTGCTCTGCCGGTGCGCCCGGACACAAACACCAAACGGTCCGCTACCGGACTCCAATGCGGATGGCTGTCTTTGGCTTCATCGTCGGTCAGGCGAATAGGATTTTTCTGGCCCAGGGCCGGAAGCAGATAGAGATCATAATTCCCGCTGCCGCCGTTGCTCATAAACACCAGCCGGCTTTCATCCGGCGACCAGGCAATCCCCGCATTGTAGCTGATATCTTCAACGATATCGGCAAACAATGAATCCATCTCCCTGTCTTCCCTGAACCGCCGGTGATATATTTTCTGCAGTATCGAGCCGTCAGAACGGGAAATGATAATTTCGCGTTTGTCTTCGATGCTGCGTTCAAACGCCATCAGTTTGCCGGTCGGTGACCAGATGGGATTGGAGTCATTGTGGCCCGCAGTAATATCGGTAAAGGCTCGCACATAAAGCGGGTCTATTTCAGGGGCTGCAACCGTAAAATCCGACCAGTCGATCTCCGACAGACCTATCCCGAATTCTTTTTCTGCGGCTGAAATGTCGGATTGATCCGACGGTGTATCGATGTTGGATTTATCCGACTGCGAATCCAACGATTCCGATACACCCACCACTTCCCCGTCTTCAGCCGTATCTACCGGTTCCTGGCTATCCGGTTGATCCTCATTGGATTGCGCCTCATCAGCGGCCTCATCAGTGGCGGGTCGTTTCTGCTCAACCGGTTTGGGATTGGTCGTGGTCCCTTCACTATCCGAATCACCACTATTGAGACCATCGTCAGGTACCTGTTCGATGGAGGCGTCCTCGATCTGCTCATCAGCCCCGGATGCCTCATCATTGGAACCGGAACCAGAGTCATCCGCAGCCACTCCGAGGCTCCAGGTCATAGCGGTCACCAACAGGATAAGGCCAAAGGTCCGGATTACCGTCCTTAGATTCAAATTCCGAACCTCCAATTATGTTAGATTCTTTATCTGATCCCAGTATTTTCTGGCTGCATTGCGGGTCTTGACAAAGCTGGCCTTTGCCTCCAGGTTTTTGGGAAAGAAGTCAAAGTATTCCTGCCATGCCCGATTGGCCTTTTCTATCAGGGCCTGTTTTTGGGTTACCAGGTATAGCTTGTGGAACGAGAGCGCCCGGTAATAATAGGTATCGTGCACGGCCTCATCGAAATGACGGCTCGGGAAAAATCGCGTATTTTGCTTGGCGATCGAAAGGTTTTTGACGGCCTTTGCAAAATTGCTGGCTGCCGCTTTTTTATTCTTTGCCAGCACTTGAATCCCCTTTTCATAGTAGGCATGACCCAGATTGGTATAGGTAACGGCAAACTGTTTGTAGATAATTTGCTGATTTTGCGGCAGCGACAGTACGTTTTCAAACTCGCGAATGGCGGCATCGTAATCATTTTTTTCGTCCATATAGAGCTGAGCGAGTCTGTGATGGGCATCGGAATAATCCGGATTACCTTTTTCGGTGCTGGAATAGGCTGTAATGGCAGCATCGATGTTACCGCTTTGCTCGGCCGCCTTTCCCATTTTCATATAATCTTTTAAAAATACGATCTTTTGGGATCCGGTGAGATTGAGTTCCGGCTGATTAAATTCCACGACCTGCTCCCAGTCGCGATAGTCACTTCCGGCCGAAAGTTTGATCTTGCGGAACCCGAAATTTACCAGTTTGCCATCCAGAATGGGTGTCTGACCGATCTTGACGCCATCAACGAAAACGTCCGCTCCGGACGGCAGGGACTCCACTTTGAAAATCGCGTTGGCCATCTCGAGGAAAAATTCTTTGGCCTGATTATTCGCATCCACGCTGACCGTATCCTGCATCGGCTGATATCCGTGACGGGAGAGCAGGATCTCGTATTCTTCATACAGGTTCAGCGGAATCTTCACCTTTCCCTTGGATCCGGTGGTCCCCACCCAGGTGTTGTTCAGGTATACGTTAACGCCCCACAGTGGCTTATCATCCGGCGGCAGCCCGCCTCTGGCGGATAACATAATGGCAGCCTTTTCGGTGTCGCGTTTCTCATCCAGGTAAAAACGCCGAACGACCCGGTCGCCGATTTTAATTTCGGCGGTTTCATCCAAGTTGGCAACCTCAGCCCATGAAGTCGATTCATCGGTTTCAATGACCCGCAGGGTTCCGGCTTCATGGTACCCTTTTATCCGGCCGGAGCGGTCCTGATCGCTGACCATGTATCTGAATTGACTCCCCCGTCGGATCCGGTAGTTTGATTTCCCAAGGTTGATGCGGTATCCCTGTTCATCGATTGCAGCGATCGTTCCTTCGAAGGGGAATTGATCGATAATGCTGTTGGCGATCAATTTGGCGGTATTGCGGATATTCTTTTTCTTGCGGGCCTTGTTTATCTGGCTGAGAAATCTATTTCCGTCCGCGGCAATGACCGTGGTTTCAATCGTCATCCCGCTGTCGTCTTTGGTGACACTGCCTGAAATGATCATATCAACAGATTTTATCAGGGAGGTATGTTGCCAGCCCCTGGTGGATACGGTTTCCATGTCAAGGCCGGTCTTCAGCATCATCTCGCGCAGCTGCGGTTTGGGTATCTCGTGAAAGCACCCATAGGCAAACAGATTGCTGCTGATTTCATCTTCGATCTCACCGAGAATTTCAGTCAAATCCTCATTCGGTGAGTCGCTCACAAACCCGTAAAGCCCGACTTTAATCGGTTTGGGTGTGGCCGGGTAAAAATACCGCTGCACGTTAGCTTTGCTTCGAAGCCGGACAGTCGTTTCCCATTGTTCGGGAATATAACCGGAGGCGGTGAGTTTGAGTTTGACATCACCTTGAGATCCAGCCATATAATAGGTATATTCACCCCTGGCATTGGTTTTGCCCACCGCTTTACCGTTGATACTGACTCCGACGCCCCGAATTCCCCTGGAAATGCCGTAGGCTTCAGTAAGGGCTGCAATTGACAGCTTTGCTTTTTTATTGGTTTTCGCCGCCGGCGCAACGGCCGCCTGTGCGTCCTGGGATTTCGGTGACACTTTTTTGGCTGCCTTGCGGCTGCGTTTTTTATACAGCACAATTTCAAAGCGCTGCCCCGGTTTTGCCCGCACCGCCTTCTTCCATTCGCCATAGCCTTTCTTGGCAACACGCATTTTAAGGCCTTTTTGGGGCATACGGCCATACTCGTGCACATACTCTCCGCTTACGTCAGTGGCACCCGCAGTTTTATTCGCAATTTTGATGGTCGCCTCTTCTATCAGCTCACCATCCTCATCATCTATGACAACCACCGTGAAAAATTTGGTCGCCTTGAGTTCGACCGTAAACGGGTAAACTACGACAGTCCTGTCTTTTGAAAGTTTGGTGACAAACGAATCTTCCCAGGGCTCTATCCGGTAACCCTCAGCTTCCTTATGAACAGATATCCGAACCTCCTGTCCGGGCTGTCTTTTCATGCGATGATTAAAACGCCCATTGGCGTCTGTGGTTCCTATTTCATTTCCATCTAAAAGAACTTTTGCCTTTGTGGCCGGTTTGCCATCCAATGTGGCTTTGATCTCTAAATCGAGATCGACCTGTTTCATGGCATTGCAGGCCAGGATCAACATTGAAAAGATGATCAATAAGACGACTTTTGTGGTGGACTTGACCATTGTGTGTTCCTCCTAAAATGTCTTTCGCCCGGAGTGGGATGACCGTATTACCGGTGCGCTGTGATTCGATCAGTTGGCAACATTACCCCTCAGGAGTTAAAATTTGCGCGATGTGATGACAAATATTAGAAGATTACATGCCGGGTGGTTGGATATTTACTTCTCCTGGATTAATGATTTTATCGGCGTCGGAAGTAAGGCTTTCGATTGATTTGCGTTTGCCTTCGTCAATTTTTTTGAGCTTAAACGCTAATTTTTTGCGGGTGCTTCCTTTTATTTCCACGGTCTCGGTTTGAGTTTCATACCCGATTCGGGTGGCCTCAACCCGATACTTTCCCGGTGCCAGGGCATCTTTTTCAGATTCAAATTTTCCCTTTTCATCTACAGTAGCAGTGAGGGAGGCATTTTCCAACTTGGCGGTGGTGTTCATCATAAGAACGACAGTGTCCTTCGGACTTTCTCCCTGGACCGGCTGCATTTTGTCGTCAACAAGCTCAACTGTGCCGTATATCTTTGCTGCACAGGCGGTTAGCAGGAAGGCCATCGCAGTCAATAAGATTAAGAGATGTGGTTTGTAACGCATGGTTTTCTCCTCTCGTTATAAAACGGGCATCTTTGCCCGCAGGCAGGATTGCGTATCGGTGTAATGATATCGTGTTATTTCTTTTTTACCTTTTTTTCCTGGGTAACAATTTGCTTGGTTATTTTTTTGATCCTCAGCTGGGTTGTATCCATATCCGCTTTGGTTTCAATTTCATCGGATTCAACACCGAGCCTTCTGGTTTTCAAATTCGCAATGCGCTTGATGTTGTCTTCCTTATTGCCCAAATTCGAATTGTCGATGGCTTCCAGTTCTGAATTTCCACCCAGATATCCGCTTTCTTCACGAGGACGCCGGCCAAGCTCTTATTATATTTGGCATATTTATTTTTTAGAATTTCCCGTTCTTTTCTCATCGCGGACAGTTTCAGTTTTTCTTCGGCCAGATTTGCATTCGCTTTGGCCCGTTTGAGGTCAAATTGCGCTTCTTTAACATCCGCTCGCATGGAAGCCGGCACCTTCCGATAAAGGCCATCATCAGATTTTTTATTCGAACCGGTAATTTTTGACACGCCCGGAACTTTTTGCATTGTCGAGCATCCTCCAATAAAAGCCAGCGCAATCAAAAGTGTCAGAATGGTATGCAAAAACCGTTTCATCATGATTTCCTCCCTGTTTGATTAGTTTTTATGGCGATATGGTTGTTCAAAATTTTGACATGGTTTGACTTAAATATGACACCCGGGAACAGAAAATGGGTCATGATAAGTATCGGTAAAAATTTCTTTTACTTTACCTTTTTTTCGGCGCGAAATTATAAATAATTAATAATAATTACAATGAGTTGTGATTGGAGAATGCGGATTCATAATTTTGCGTTGTGGCCTGATGATCAGCGGTTAAAACCGTATGGATAACCAAAATTCAGCAACGCAATCAGCGTCAATAGACATCTATTTATATTTCTGCAATAAATGTGCCTTGCTGCGAAGGACACTTGAAAGCATGGCGACACCTTGTTCCGTGAAAGCCATGGGAGCGTATCGAGGTCCTCTCCAACTTGAGGTCACAATTTGTGATCTTTAATTTATTTAGCGATAGACATCGCGGCGGTGGCCGATCTTGACGACCCAGACGGTGAGTTGATCATCCTGGATGGAATAAATGATGCGGTAGTTTCCCTGCCGGATTCGATAGCGCTCCTGGCCGGAGAGTTTTTCACAAGCCGACGGCCTAGGATCTTTTTTTAGAAGTTGGATGCGCCCGATAATGCGCTGCAGATCTTTTTTAGGGATTGGATCAAGGTCTTTTATTGCGGAGCGCTTAAAAAAGATATTATATTCGGCCATCGCGTTTGAGCTCTTTTAAGACATCTTCAAATGAAACCAGCGGCTCCTTGGCCCGCTCTTCAAAAGCAGCCAGGTCTTCGGCATCCTCAGCCAGTGCCAGCTTGACTGCGTTATTTACAGTTGCAGAAATTGAGGTGGATGTTTCAGCTGCCTTCATCCGCAAGGCCCGATGGAGTTCAGAATGCATATATATGGTTGCTCGCTTTGTTCCCGTCGCCATAATTTGCCTCCTAAAGTTTTAACGCTATAACAATATAACGTTATAGCGTTAAAACGTCAAGATGGTACCTGATTTTTGCACGAGTCGGCGGCTTCCATAGGCAAGACACTTAAGGGCGAAGTCGTAGTATACTACTTCGAGCCCTTAATAACGCAGCATATGGGAGCCTCCGGCTCGCCCTCTGGGTGAAAAAAGATGAGAAATAAAAAAGATCATCATCCGATTTACTTTTTAACTAATATGTATTGTACGATATTCTTGTGCGAACCTGCTGTAATTAAATAACCAAAAGATTCTCATCTATTTTCATGCAAAATTCAGGTGGCGGCTAACTAGCTGCTAGCTTCTGCTGGTTTTTTGATCAACCACTTATCGGGTTGACTTATCATTTTCACGAGCTGCCCCATGATTTGATCATAGGCGGCGTCCAGATCCTGGCAGGCATCATCATCCAGATACTTGCATTGTCTGGCAAATTCAATCCATACCTGTGTTTCACAGGACTCACCTTCGGAATCGTTTAATTTGGCAATAAAAGGGGTTTTGAATCGCCTTTTTCGCCAGGCTCTGGTTATGTTTGAACAAACGGATCGAGAAGAACGCCGTATCTGATCGGTCAAGCAATATTTTTCCTCGGATGGAAATTTCTCCGTCAAATGAAAAATTTTCATGGCGGCGTTCATCGCATTCTGAAAAACCCTCAAATCTTTGTAGCTTTTTATTATCTCAGTCATTTTCCATCCTCCAATAAATTGCGGATTATAATTTCCGGTGAGAAATCAGCCGCCTGTTATCCAGGCAGCTGATTTCGTAATTGAAATGATCTACTACTTTTTAGCCCCCTTCTTTCTGGGTTTCTGGACGATGATCAAATCTTTGTTTTTTTCAAAAGTTTTCTGGCCGATTCGCGAAACCTGCACTAGATCCTCCGGTTTTTTAAAAGGACCGTTTTTTTCGCGAAACTCAATGATCCTGGCGGCATGACTCGAACCAATACCCTTTAATTGAGTCAGTTCTTCCGCTGAGGCCGTGTTAATATTAATTTTTTCGACATCACCGGCATAACCGTTTATAAAACCTACCAAACCGATTAAAACGACTACCCATACTGCAACAAAAAATTTGTGATTCAACATTTTTTTCTCCTTTCGATTTAGATGTTTAGGCCTAACCCCCATGCAACATTGCTTGGGGTGATGAAAGCGTTGAGCAAAATTTGTTTAATAGATGTCAATAAAAACTTGCTTATGTGCCAAAAATTTGTTACCCTCAAAAGCAATCTCTAAAATGCATGTTCGTTTGTATTTCTTCGTAAACTTTGTGACCTTCGTAATGTCTGATGGGCTGCCATGATATTTATAATGCGGCAAATTCTTGTTGTCAACAAAAATTTGCTATTAAAGCAAAAAAAATTACATCTGCTACCTAGCCATCTTTGCAGATCAACCTGGGGTGAGATATGAAAAAGGAAGAAAAAAAATATGAAAACAGCGAGTTAAAACTTTCATTAAGCGAAACAGAGGAGATAATCGGCCGGCTGAAAGAAGCACTAAATGTTAAATCCGACGGACAGCTGGCAAATAATTTAGGCATATCAAGGCAAAATATTGGTGCTGCCAGAAAACGGGATGACATTCCCCCGGGGTGGATTTATAAAGTGGCGGAGTTAAGCGGGTGCTCCATGGATTGGCTTCGCTTTGGACATGGCCCTAAAGTACGCGTGGAATATACCGCAGAGGGATCGAAGCCGAAGGGTGAGCTAGCCAGTCAGGAGTCACCCTATAAACTTCAGGTGAGCTGGAAGCCCAGGTCGGTTAATGGATTGCAGCAAAAGGAGGATATTTCCGGCTTTGGGGCGGCGGTTGAGATGCTGGCCAGGATTTACAGTTCCGAAGATCAACTGCTGATTGGTACCATTAACGCCAATATGCGGGCATTTTGTGAGGCGATTGACAGCAAGCAGCGTGACCAACACTCAACTGAAGAACTGGCCGATCTAAAAAAACGTCTGACTACGATTGAAAAACAGATTAAGCGGGACAAATCCGCTTGATTGTGGATTGCGGATTGCGGAATTTTTTTCAATCCACAGATTACACAGATATTTAAGCTCAAGGCTGAAAGCTCAAAGCTATCCGCAGATTACGCAGATTACACAGATTAATAAAAAAAAATAAAGGGAGGTGGTGATAAAATAAAGGTTCCTCGGTTAAATTCGCTTCGCTCCATATCTTCGATATATTTAACAGGGCAGGCGGTGGAATCCCCGCTAAGTAGCGGGGTCTGCTCCGCAGAATTCCACTGGGCAGGCGCAGATTACACAGATAAGTCAGGCAAAGTTCGGGATTTTTCGTTTATACCGGTTGTCATAAATATGTTCCGTTTGCCAGATTTCTCTAACAAGCGACATGTTTGTAAAAATGAAGAAAAATTATTAGAGCGTTTGGATCAGGCCATATTGGGGGTTATCGACAACCCGGAGAAGACACAACAAACTACCGCTATCGGAACGTTATTTTGACAAACGCTCTAAGTCAGATCTTTTCGTCGTTTTATTTTGATTTTCGGTTCAGAATCCCTGATTTGGGAATGGTAAATGCCGGGAGAAGAATCCGGAATTTCCAGGGCGCCAACAGCGTTTTTATAATAATCAGTGTCCTTCACTGCGCCGACAATCGCGTAGCCATAGCCCTTCAGTTTCATATCCAGCAAACAGGCGGTCATTAATGCCTTGCCCGTACCTTTTTTACGATGTGATTTATCAACACCAATGGGGCCGAAAAATCCCAGGGCAGTAGCATCGTAGCAGGCGAAGCCGATAATGTTTGCATCTTTCACGGCCACAAAACAGGTCCCGGGTGTATTGGAGAGGGCCACATCGGTTTCACTGGCCCAGCCGGCGCCGAAATGATCGGAAACCCAGTCGATGATGCCGTGTTTTTCAGGCCCAATCGGTTTGCGAAGGGTAATTCCGCGCTCTTTTTGTTCCACCAAAAAAGGCCAATGATCTTCCAGTTCATATAATTTTATTAACATATCTGCCATCGCTCCTGCCTCCATCTCAACCTATCCATCGTAAATAAAAGAAACGGTCAACGGCACCTATACTTCTATAT